>MJGMH2__coassemble_831_pt1 | contig 67960 bp, 73 predicted proteins | sample MJGMH2__metabat2_low_PE_014 | metagenome-assembled genome bin MJGMH2
AGTCCTTACTGGCTGTAAGGAATATTAACCATAAATATATTGTAGTAGAAAGGAATGAATGTTCCATGGGAACCTGGAATACAAGAGGATTGAGAGGATCCACCCTTGAGGATTTAATTAATCACACAAACGACTGTTATAGGGAGAAAAAGCTGGGACTCATCCAGAAGATTCCCACCCCTATCACTCCCATTGAAATTAACAAATCCAGCCGACATATAACCCTGGCTTACTTCGATCAAAAAAGTACGGTAGACTACATTGGAACAGTTCAGGGGATCCCTGTGTGTTTTGATGCTAAGGAATGTTCTGTAAAGACCTTTCCCCTTCAGAACATACATTCCCATCAAGTTCAATTTATGAAGGAGTTTGAGGAGCAGGGAGGGATTGCCTTTATTATTCTGTACTTTACAGGAATGGATGAGATTTATTATCTGCCCTTTGATGCCATCGCAAAATTCTGGAAACGAATGGAAGAGGGGGGAAGAAAGAGCTTTACCTATGATGAGGTAGATAAAAACTGGAGAATCCGCTCACACAGGGATATGATGGTTCATTATCTGGAAGCAATTCAAAAAGATCTGGACAGGAGAGACTGATGCACCCGTCAGGTCTTTTCTTTCATAGAATCAGACGTTCTGATTATGGTGTAGATTGCCGGAACTGCTCCGTGAGTCCCCTGAAAACCCTATGAAAATTTGCCGGAAATTATGGAAATTTTGCTTGCGATCTTATTGACTTATTCTTAACAAAGTGAGATAATAAGATCAAATTTGGATTTAAAAGGAGGATTTCATATGTCAACAAAAGCGTATTACCCAATTAGTGAAATCGGCGCAGATAAGGTTGGTTTTTCTAAGACAAGATCCATTATCGAAGCTGCTTTTTATGGCAATAATGTAGTTAAGGTGAATACCTTAAAAGAAGCCTACGAGTTAGCCAAGAACTCTCCGGGAACAGTTGTGACAGATATGCCTGTATACAGAGGCGAAGAATTTGGTCTGGAGAAAGATGCAAAGGTTCTTCTGTTTAATGATGGTGCCATTACAGGACGCTACGCAACTGCACGCCGCATTGCCGGAGAGCCGGGAGTGAACTGCGCAGCATTAGATTTAGTCGCTATGGATGCCGTTTATGAGTCCCGTTGGAAGACCATGTACCATGCAGAGGTTTTCGTTGGATTGGATCCGGAATTTATGGTGAAAGCTCACCTGCTGATACCGGAAGGTGAAGAGAACATCATGTATAACTGGATGTTAAACTTCCAGTATATGTCAGATGAGTATGTTAAGATGTACAGAGACTCCAAGGCAGTAGGGGATGGCAGAGAAGCTGACATCTATATTTTCTCCGATCCTCAGTGGAACGGTTCTGATCGTCCAAACGTATCTCTGGACTGCTTATCCGATCCTCAGAAGAAGACTTTGTGCTACTTCAACACAGAGACTAACTGCGCCTGCATTTTAGGTATGAGATATTTTGGTGAACATAAAAAGGGAACTCTGACCATGGCCTGGGCCATTGCCAACCGCAACGGTTATGCATCCTGCCATGGCGGACAGAAGGAATACCTGTTGGCAGACGGCTCCAAGTATGTAGCCTCTGTATACGGTCTGTCAGGCTCAGGTAAGTCCACTCTGACCCATGCAAAGCATAACGGAAAGTACGAGATCAAGGTTCTTCATGATGACGCATTCATCATCAACACGGATACCTGTGCTTCCATCGCTTTGGAGCCAACCTATTTTGACAAGACATCTGACTATCCTACAGGATGTGAGGACAACAAGTACCTGTTAACTGCACAGAACTGCTCTGCAACCTTAGATGAGGAGGGCAAGGTTCAGCTTGTAACTGAGGATATCCGCAATGGCAATGGACGTGCCATCAAGTCCAAATTATGGTCCCCCAACCGTGTGGACAAAGTAGAGGCTCCTGTAAATGCCATTTTCTGGATTATGAAGGATCCTACCATTCCACCAGTTGTAAAATTGAAGGGAGCTTCCCTGGCCTCTGTTATGGGAGCTACATTGGCTACCAAGAGATCCACTGCTGAGAGACTTGCTCCTGGTGTGGATCCCAACAAACTGGTTGTTGTTCCTTATGCTAACCCATTCAGAACCTACCCTCTTGCCAATGACTATGAGAAGTTCAAAAAACTGGTTGAAGAGAAAAACGTAGACTGCTACATCATCAACACCGGAGACTTTATGGGCAAGAAGGTTAAACCGGCAGATACCCTGGGAATTATGGAAGCAATCGTTGAGAAGAAAGCGGAATTTAAGCCATGGGGTCCATTCTCAGACATTGAAATTATGGATTGGGAAGGATTTGTTCCCGATATGAAGGATTCTGAGTATGTAAATCAGCTGAAAGCCCGTATGAATGACCGTGTAAATGAAATTAAACAATTTGCCGAGGTAAAAGAAGGCTACGATAAACTGCCGGATGATGCATTGGCAGCGATCCAGAAGGTAGTTGACGAACTGAATTAATTTTTTCCATATTTTCTAAAGAAAATCCTCCCCTTCATTGATGAATGCTCATCTTGAAGAGGAGGATTTTTTAAACAAAAACAAATTTTATTCAATCTTAAAAATATAGTAGCACAGGAATCCCTGAATCATATATTGTAATTATCCACTTACCCCAAGGAGGAGATTACAATGACCATAGAACGTCAAAAGGATAGAATCGGAGTTATCGGTATGGATCACCGGCAAAAGGAGCTGGTGAGAGAATTAAAGCTTCGATTTTCTCCCTCTGAAATTCTCCATGCAAAATTGCCAAAGGAACTGAAATTTTCTGTAGGAACCCTGGTTTTACCCGTTAAACCTTCAGAAGAGCTTTGCCGAAGCGCTTCATGGATCCAGACCCTTCCCCCTGACACCCTGATTCTGACCGGTTTGATCAGTGATACTTTGAAAGAAGCCTGTGAAAAAAATCATCAAAGGCTCCTCTCTTATCTGGAACACACCCAGTTTAAAATAGCAAATGCTGTACCCACCGCTGAGGGGGCAATCAAGCTTTATATGGAATTATCAGGACAGACCGTGGATCAATCACGGATGCTGGTTCTGGGATTCGGCCATTGCGGAAAAGCCCTTTCCATGCGTCTGAAAGCGCTGGGAGCAAATGTTACTGTATTCGCCCGAAACCCTGAGGATCGGGTTTTCGGCAAATCGTTGGGAATTGATATGAGAGAATATAAGGAGCTGCCCAAACTGGCTCGTCAAAAGGCCTGTATCTTTAATACAGTGCCGGAACTCATTCTGGATTCTTCCATTCTCACCCATATGCCCAGAAGCAATCTGATCCTTGATCTGGCCAGTGCTCCCGGAGGTACTGACTTTGCCCTGTGTGAACAAATGCATTTGACTGGAATTTTGGCATCCGGCCTTCCAGGACGCTTTTTTCCAAAAACGGCAGGGAAAATTTTGGCAGATACAGTAGTAAGTATTCTGAATGAGCAAAGAGAGGTTGACAAACAATGAAATTAGAAGGAACGAAAATAGGATTTGCTGTTACAGGCTCCTTCTGCACCCTCAACCGGGCTCTCAATACAGCCGGGGATCTGAAAGAAGCTGGTGCAGATCTGTATCCCATTTTCTCTGATTCGGTCTGCCGGATGGATACAAGGTTTGGCCTTGCGCAGGAATGGGAACAGAAGTTTGCTTCTCTGTGCGGCAGAGAGATCATTAAAACAGTCGTAGAAGCAGAGCCAATAGGTCCTGGAAATTTTCTGGATATTATGGTTGTAGTTCCCTGCAGTGGCAACACCTTAAGCAAACTGGCAAATGGGATCACCGATGGACCAGTTCTAATGGCAGTAAAAGCCCATCTGCGCAACCAAAAGCCAGTGGTATTGGGAATTTCCACCAATGACGGTCTAAGCAGAAGCATGCAAAACATTGCTGCCCTTCTGGGGAGCAAATATATCTATATGGTTCCTTTCTCCCAGGATGATCCACTTAAGAAGCCTTATTCTCTGGTAGCACATATGGAATCTACCAAGGCTACGATTGAATCCGCTCTGAAGGGAATTCAGCTTCAGCCCATTCTAACATAAATCCATACACAACAGACAGACTGCTTAAAACCCTAAAGGGATCGGATCCTTTAAATAAACAGATGGTTCAAAATCATAATTAAAATAGGTTGCTTAATCCGCAAAACTGCCTTATAATTGTTCAATATGTTTCTGTACACTCTGTTGTGATTCAACGTGTTGGAACGTAAAACAGCGATCAGATGAATCGAATGTAAATTAAGGGAAACGGTATGAGAAAATTAGCATTAGATGATGAGATTTTATTGAGTATTCAGCAGCCTGCCCGCTACATTGGGAGGGAAGTGAACATGGTAGTAAAGGATCCAAGCCAGGTGGATATCCGTTTTGCAATGTGCTTCCCGGACGTTTACGAGATCGGAATGTCTCATTTGGGAATCCAGATCCTCTATTCCATGTTTAACAAACGGGAGGATATTTACTGTGAGCGAGTCTACTCCCCATGGATGGATCTGGATCCCATTATGAGAGAGAAGAGCATTCCTCTCTTTACGCTGGAAACCCAGGATCCGGTAAAGGATTTTGACTTTTTAGGGATCACCCTTCAATACGAAATGTGTTATACCAATGTGCTTCAGGTGTTGGATCTGTCCCAGATCCCGCTCCACGCTTGTGACAGGACAGATGAGCATCCCATTGTAATTGGAGGAGGCCCCTGCGCCTACAACCCAGAGCCTTTGGCCGGGTTTTTTGACCTTTTCTATATTGGAGAGGGAGAGACCTCCTATTATGAACTGATGGATCGGTACAAAGAGAACAAAAAAGCAGGGGGCACAAGAAAGGAATTCTTAGAGATGGCTGCCCAAATCCAGGGAATGTACGTCCCTGCTTTTTATGATGTCACTTACAAAAAAGACGGCACCATAGATACCTTTCTTCCCAATAATCCCCATGCTAAGCCTTCTGTCAGCAAGGTGATCGTAACAGAGATGGACAGTGTTTCCTATATAGATAAGCCTCTGGTTCCGTATATAAAGGTCACTCAGGACAGAGTGGTTCTGGAAATCCAGCGTGGCTGCATCCGCGGCTGCCGATTCTGCCAGGCCGGTGATGTGTACCGCCCCTCACGGGAGCACAGTCTGGAATATCTGAAAGAATATGCATCTCACATGTTAAAAAGCACAGGTCATGAGGAGATCTCCTTAAGCTCCCTAAGCTCCAGTGATTACAGTCAGCTGGAAGGGCTTGTCAACTTTCTCATTGACGAATTTAAAGGAAAGGGTGTGAATATTTCCCTGCCTTCCTTACGAATTGATGTATTCTCTCTGGATGTTATGAGCAAGGTTCAGGATATTAAAAAAAGCAGCCTTACCTTTGCACCGGAAGCCGGTTCCCAGCGCCTTAGAGATGTGATCAACAAAGGGCTTACAGAGGAGGCCATCTTAAAAGGATCCACAGATGCCTTTAGAGCCGGCTGGAATCGGGTGAAGCTTTACTTTATGCTGGGGCTCCCTACTGAAACGGTGGAAGATATGGAAGGGATTGCTTTGCTGTCTGAAAAGATCGCAGAAGCATACTACGAAATTCCCAGAGATGAGCGGAATGGAAAGGTTCAGATTGTAGCCAGTTCTTCTTTCTTTGTTCCAAAACCGTTTACTCCTTTCCAGTGGGCGCCTATGTGCACACAGGAGGAGTTTATCGAGAGAGCTAATATTGTCAGAGGAAAGTTCCGGGAGATGAAAAATTTCAAAAGTCTGAAATACAACTGGCATGAGGCAGAGCTTACTGTTCTGGAAGGCGTACTGGCCAGAGGAGACAGAAGGATAGGGGCCGTGATTGAGGAGGCCTATCGAAAGGGGGCTGTCTATGATTCCTGGTCAGAATATTTTAAGAACCAGGTATGGATGGATGCTTTTGACACCTGCGGTGTGGATCTGAACTTCTATACCACTCGTGAGCGCAGTCTTGATGAGGTGTTTCCCTGGGACTTCATCAATCCTGGCGTGACCAAGGAATTTTTACTGCGGGAGTGGAACCATGCAGTGGGAGAGGAAGTAAGCCCCAACTGCCGTATGAGCTGTTCCGGCTGTGGAGCCAGGGACTTTGGATGCGGCATCTGTTTTGAACCTAAGGGGTGATCAAGCACAAAAAGGAAGCATCAGAATGAAAATACGAATTAAATTTAAAAAATATGGATCCATGAAATTCATCGGTCATCTGGATGTGATGCGGTACTTTCAAAAGGCAATTCGCAGAGCTTCTGTGGACATCCGATATAGCGAAGGCTTTAGCCCTCACCAGATTATGTCCTTTGCAGCGCCTTTGGGGGTGGGAATCACCAGCAAAGGAGAATACGTGGATATTGAAGTGTTAAGCACTGAGGACTCTCAGACGATGGTAAACCGCCTGAATGAGGTTATGTCAGAAGGATTTGAAGTTGTAAGCTATCGTGAGCTTCCTGATGCATCTGGCAATGCCATGTCCATCGTAGCAGCAGCCGATTATACCCTCACCTTCCGACCTGGATATGAACCATGCGACAAACAGACGGCTCAGTGGTTCAAAGAAATGGCAGAATTTTTTCAGCAGCCATCTGTGATGGTTCTGAAAAAGACGAAGCGAGGACAGACAGAGATGAATTTAAAGCCTCTTATCTATGATTTAAAGCCTATAGAATCCCAAGCCGGAGAACCCTCCCTGTTTATGAAGCTATCCACAGGAAGTTCTTCTAATATAAAGCCAGAGCTTCTCCTGGATGCATATTACAGCCACTTGCAACAGGAACGGCCTCCCTTTGCCTTTATGCTGGAGAGGGAAGAGGTATATACCGATCTGGCATCTGATTCGGAGAAGGAGGCTGGCTGCCACAGATTCATTTCTCTGGAAGCGCTGGCACAGGAAATAGAATGATGGACAAGCTCATTATAACACGATGGAGAGAGAAGATTTGTTGGGCCGTGGTATCGGATGGGAGCATTTCCCGGATAACGGTGGAAAATGAGGCAGCTCCTGCTTTGAATAATATCTATATTGGCAAAGTTCAGAAAATCGTAGAGAATCTTGATGCTGCCTTTATTGACATAGGAAAAGGGCAGACCGGGTACTATAGCCTGGCAGAAAATACAACCCACCTCTATGTATCTCCCCCTGGTAAGAAGTTAAAGGCAGGGGATGAGATTCTTGTACAAATAAATAAAGAGGGAGTAAAAACCAAGGCTCCGGTGCTCACAGGAAAGCTTTCTTTTCCAGGAAGATATCTTGTGCTCACAGTAGGAAAGCCTGGAATCGGTTTCTCTGCCAGGATAAAAGATACCGGCTATAAAGTCAGAATCCGCCGGATTTTAAAAGAGGCTCTGAAGGAGAGTGATGAAGCTTTAGGGATTATTATCCGAACCAATGGGCCAGAGGCCTCAGAGGATGATTTGCTCTATGAGCTAAACCATTTACAGTTACAGTACAGAAAGCTTCTGGCTGATGCAGCCTGCCGCACCTGCTATACCTGTCTCTATCAGTCTCCTCCCTCTTATCTTACAGCAATTCGAGATGCCTATGGCAGCTCCATTGAGGAAATTGTCACAGATGTGGAAGCATACTATGAGCAGATGAGGGATTATTTCAATCAAAGTCAGGGGACTTATAAGAGTCAGCTGACCTTTTATCAGGATAAGCTTCTCCCCCTGTCAAAGCTTTACAGTCTGGATACAGCGATGGAAAAGGCTCTGGGAAAACAGGTATGGCTGAAATCCGGAGGGTATCTTGTCATTGAGCCCACAGAAGCCATGGTGGTGATCGATGTGAATACAGGCAAATATTCCGGTAAAAAGAAGCAGAGGGATAGTATTTTCAAAATCAATATGGAAGCAGCAGAGGAGATTGCCAGACAGCTGCGTCTTCGGAATCTTTCCGGGATCATCATCATTGATTTTATTGATATGGAGGAGGAAGATGATAAAGCACAGCTCCTCCGCCGCCTCAGAGAACTGGTTTCAACGGATCCTGTCAAAACAACGGTGGTGGATATGACTCCCTTAAATCTGGTGGAGCTTACCCGAAAGAAAGTAAGAAAGCCTCTTTACGAGCAGGTTCGAAACTAAATCGCTTGCTAATGGCAAGAATGCGCAAGAATGCAAAAGGAGAAACATGAAGATTATAATTGTGGGCTGCGGCAAGGTGGGATCAACTCTGGCAGAGCAGCTAAACAGGGAGCAGCATGATATTACTCTGATTGACAGTGACAGCAATGCGCTTATGTCCCTGTCCGACAGTATTGATGTTATGTGTGTAACAGGCAATGGAGCCATTTATCAGGTTCAGATGGAGGCAGGGATCCAGGAAGCAGATCTTCTCATTGCCACCACCAATTCGGATGAACTGAACATGCTTTGCTGCCTCATCGCAAAAAAAGCCGGTAATTGCCATACCATTGCCCGTATCCGTAATCCTGAGTACTCCACAGAAATCAACTATATAAGGGAAGAGCTCAACCTATCTCTGGCGATCAACCCGGAGCTGGCTGCGGCCAGAGAAATTGCAAGGCTTTTGCGTTTCCCTACAGCCATCAAAATCGAACATTTTGCCAAAGGCAAGATTGAACTGTTAAAGTTTCTGATCCCGAATGCATCCATCCTGGATCAGATGAGGGTGATGGATGTGGTCAATAAGCTTAAAAGTAATGTTCTCATCTGTGCGGTAGAACGTGGTGAGGATGTGGTGATCCCGGATGGTAATTTTGAGATGAAAGCAGGAGATAAGATATCCTTTGTCGCCTCCCATGGAGATGCTGCGGCGTTTTTCCATAAAGCCGGCATCGAAAACAATACCGTGAGCACAGCCATGATTGTAGGCGGTGGAAGGATGACCTATTATCTGGCCAAGCTTCTTTCTGACACAAAGCTTCAAATTACCATTATAGAGAGAGATCCGGAGCGATGCAGAATGCTCAGTGAGCTGCTTCCCAATGTTATGATCATTCACGGAGATGGCTCCGATCAACAGCTGCTTCTGGAAGAAGGGATCCAGCAGACAGAAGCATTTGCCTCCTTAACAGGCTTTGATGAAGAAAATATTATGCTGTCTCTCTACGCAGCCAGCCAATCCAATGGGAAGCTGATTACAAAGGTGAACAAGATTGCATTTGAGAGTGTCATCAATTCTCTGAATTTGGGCAGTGTCATATACCCTAAAATGCTCACCTCCGATATCATTCTGCAATATGTTCGAGGAATGCAAAATTCCATGGGAAGCAATGTGGAAACCCTCTATAAAATTGTGGCTGACAAGGCGGAGGCTTTGGAGTTCCGGGTGAGAGAGGATTCTCCCCTTTTAGGAATTCCTCTGGAGGAGATGCAGCTTAAGGGAAATCTTCTGGTTGCCTGCATCAACCGGAACGGAAGGATTATCACTCCCAGAGGGAAGGATACCCTGGAGGCCGGAGATACCGTTATTATCGTAACCACTCATACAGGTCTGAACGATTTAAAGGATATATTAAAGTAAAGGTGGGCTGAGTATGAATCACAAGATCATCATCTATATGCTGGGCTGGATTATGAATATAGAAGCCCTGTTTATGCTGCTGCCTGTTATGACAGCTGCCATTTATAAAGAATCCATTGGCTTTATCTATCTGGGAGTGGCTTTTATCTGTGGGTTTATCGGTTTTCTGTGTACCAGAAAAAAGCCTGGCACAAAGATGCTCTTTGCCAGAGAAGGGTTTGTAACCGTGTCTCTGGGGTGGATTATTCTCAGTTTTTTTGGTTGTATGCCCTTTGTGATCAGCGGAGAAATTCCACATATCATTGATGCAATGTTTGAGATTGTTTCCGGTTTTACAACCACTGGATCCAGTATTATTCCACAGGTAGAGGATATGTCCAAAGCGACTCTTATGTGGAGAAGCTTTTCACACTGGATCGGCGGTATGGGCATTCTGGTTTTTATTCTTGCCGTTCTTCCCATGGCAGGAGACTACAATATGCACATTATGCGAGCTGAGAGTCCTGGACCCTCTGTGGGCAAGCTGGTTCCTAAAATTCGCATCACAGCCAAATTATTGTACTCTATTTATTTTGGTATGACCATTGTGATGGTGGTGCTTTTGCTGGCAGGAGGCATGCCCTTATTTGACAGTATCTGCATGAGCTTTGGAACTGCCGGAACAGGAGGATTTTCCTGCCGGAATTTCGGTCAGGCAGATTATACTGTATACCAGCAGGGAGTGATTACCCTGTTCATGCTGCTTTTTGGCATCAATTTCAATGTATACTATCTCCTGTTAATGCGTAAATCCGGTGAGGCCTTTCGATGTGAAGAATTACGTGGATATCTGGCAGTGGTCGTGATTTCCATTTTGTTAATTACCGTTAATATCCGCTCCCTGTTTCCAAGTCTGTTTATGGCCTTTCACCATGCAGCATTCCAGGTTTCTTCCATTATTACCACCACCGGATATGCCACTGTGGATTACAACCACTGGCCGGAGTTTTCCAAGTGTATTCTCCTTTTAATTATGTTTATAGGTGCCTGTGCGGGAAGCACAGGAGGAGGGATGAAAGTATCTCGCATTATGATATCCCTCAAAGAAGTGAAAAAGGAAATGGCTGCCGTTATCCATCCCCGCAGTGTAAAGGTGCTCAAGTATGAAGGAAAGGCTCTGGATCACAATGTCCTCCGATCCATAAATGCCTATGTCATTGTATATTTTCTGATCTTTGGCATTTCACTGTTGATTATCAGTCTGGATAACTTTGATTTTATGACCTCCTTCTCCGCAGTGGCTGCAAACCTGAATAACGTTGGTCCGGGTATGTCTGTGGTCGGTCCTGCATCCAACTATTCCACTCTTTCTTACCTGTCCAAAACAGTCCTTATTTTTGATATGCTGGCAGGGAGATTGGAGCTGTTCCCAATGCTGGTTCTTTTATCCCCGGTAACATGGAAGAAGCGGTAGAAAAGTATAAAATCTCATTGACATTTCTTCATAGAAATGCTATGATACAACGGTATGCCGCACAACGAGGTTCTAAGAGTCTGCCTGTTTTTCTTTAGAACAGAACAGCAGAACACCATAGTTGGCGAGTAATGATTATAGGAGGTGCCTTTGGTATGTACGCGATTATTGCAACAGGTGGAAAGCAGTATAAGGTAGCAGAAGGCGATGTCATTAAGGTAGAGAGACTGGGCGCAGGCGCAGGCGAGACCGTAACATTCGACCAGGTTCTGGCTGTGAATAACGGCGAGCTGCGGATCGGATGCCCGACCCTTTCCGGTGCAACTGTTACAGCAACCGTTGAGAAGGAAGGGAAAAGCAAGAAAGTTATCGTTTACAAGTATAAGAGGAAGACTGGTTATCACAAGAAAAACGGTCACAGACAGCTCTATACCCAGGTTAAGATTGACAAGATCAACGCTTAATTGTAGATGGTATGATTAAAACAACCGTATTAAAACATTCCATAGATTCAGGCAGTGTTCTCTACAGAGGCATCCTTATGGAAGGACATGCAGGCTATGCCCAGGAAGGTGAAGATATTATCTGTGCAGCAGTTTCTGCATTGGCGCTTAACTTTTTTAATTCTGTTGAGGCCTTTACGGAAGATGAGTTTGAGGGAAGAGCAGGGGAAGATGATATACAGTTCGACTTTCGCTTTACCTCAGATATAAGTCCTGAATCACAGCTCCTTATGAATTCTCTTGTTCTGGGACTTCAGAATATTCAGAAGGATTATGGGGAAGCATATATTAATATCCGGTTTAAGGAGGTGTAAGACATGTTAAAGATGAACCTTCAGTTATTCGCTCACAAGAAAGGTGTTGGTTCTACCAAGAACGGTAGAGATTCTGAGTCCAAGAGGCTTGGTGCCAAGAGAGCTGATGGACAGTTCGTACTGGCTGGCAATATTCTGTACAGACAGCGCGGAACCCATATTCATCCTGGCAACAACGTAGGCAAGGGCGGCGATGATACCTTATTTGCTTTAGTAGACGGAGTTGTTAAGTTTGAAAGAAGGGGCAGAGACAGAAAGCAGGTTTCTGTATACCCAAGGGTAATTAACGAATAATTCTGAGGGCTCCATACTTAGAGTATGGGGCTCTTTTTAGCAGTTGTCAAACACACCACAGGAGGTGCCATTATGTTTGCCGATAGTGCAAAGGTTTTTATTAAATCTGGTAAGGGCGGAGACGGACATGTATCCTTCCGTAGGGAGCTTTATGTTGCCAACGGCGGACCGGACGGCGGAGACGGCGGACGGGGTGGAGATGTAATTTTTCAGGTGGACAAGGGTAAGAATACTCTGGTAGATTTTCGCCACATCCGCAAGTATGTTGCAAAAGATGGAGAACAGGGAGGAAAGAAGCGCTGTCACGGTGCTGATGCCAAGGATCTTATCATTAAGGTACCTGAGGGAACCGTGATTAAAGATTTTGAATCTGGTAAGGTGATCGCTGACATGTCCGGAGAGCGTCAGAGAGAGGTCATTCTCAAGGGTGGCCGAGGGGGGCTTGGCAATATGCATTTTGCCACTTCCACTATGCAGGTTCCCAAATACGCACAGCCAGGTCAGCCGGGTCAGGAGATTTGGGTGCAGTTAGAGCTTAAGGTGATCGCAGACGTGGGACTTGTAGGATTCCCTAACGTAGGAAAATCAACCTTATTATCTGTAGTCAGCAATGCCAGACCGGAGATTGCCAATTACCATTTTACTACCCTAAACCCCCATTTAGGCGTGGTGGATCTGGGAGAGGGTGCAGGCTTTGTCATGGCTGATATCCCTGGATTGATAGAAGGTGCTTCCCAGGGTGTAGGTTTGGGTCATGCATTTTTAAAACACATTGAAAGAACAAAAGTACTGGTTCATGTGGTAGACGGTGCTTCTGTAGAAGGAAGAGATCCCTTAGAGGATATACAAACCATCAGCAGAGAGCTGGAAGCCTACAATCCAGAGCTGCTTACTCGCCCTCAGGTAATTGTCGCTAACAAGATGGATGCAGTATACGATCAGGAAGATTCAGAGAGCACTGTTGCAAAGCTGCGCCAGGAGTTTGCCCCCAGGGGAATACAGGTATTTCCTATCTCGGCTGTAAGCAGACAAGGTGTAAAGGAACTCCTTTACCATATCAATGATCTTCTTAAAACAGTGGATCAATCCCCTGTTATATTTGAAAAAGAATTTGAAATCGAATACCAGGGAGACCGAAATCTGCCTTACACAGTAGAAAAAGCGGAAGAAGGCATCTATGTGGTAGAAGGGCCAAGAATTGAAAAAATGCTGGGCTATACCAATCTGGATTCAGAAAAGGGATTTGATTTCTTCCAGAAATTCCTCAAGTCCACAGGGATTTTGGCGGATCTGGAGAAGGCTGGAATCCAGGAGGGAGACACAGTCCGTATGTATGGATTGGAGTTTGATTACTACAAATAACGTTAGAGAGAGACAGATAAAAGAAAAGGAGTTCATATGACAAGTAAGCAGAGAGCCTATTTAAAAGGTCTGGCAATGAATCTTACTCCTGTATTCCAGATAGGTAAATCCAGCCTTACACCAGAAATTACCCAAGCTGTAGAGGAAGCTCTGGAAGCAAGAGAATTGATAAAAATTACTGTATTGAAAAACTGTCTGGATGATGGACGCTCCATTGCTGAGGTGCTGGCAGAGAGAACTCATTCCCAGGTAGTTCAGGTAATTGGAAGAAAGATCGTGTTGTACCGCCCATCTAAGGACGAGACAAAAAACAAACTAATTCTTCCTGGAAAATAGCACAGATGGAGACGAAAGGAAAGAGGGATTTCTATGGCAAAAATAGGGATTCTTGGTGGAACCTTTGATCCCATTCATAATGGTCATCTGAGAATTGGAACCGGTGCATACCAGGAATTTGGGCTGGATCGCGTCTGGTTCATGCCCTCAGGCATTCCGCCCCACAAACGAGATCATAAAATTACCGAGGGAGAAATGCGTCAGGATATGATAAAACTGGCGATTGCAGATGCTCCCTATTTTCTGTGTTCTGACTTTGAGATGAGGCGGAAAGGGAATACCTACACAGCCCAGACCCTTACACTCTTAAAAAGCACTTACAGGGAACATGAATTTTATTTTGTGATAGGGGCAGACTCCCTCTATCAAATCGAACGGTGGTACCAGCCGGAGTTAGTGATGGAGCAAGCTGTGATACTGGTGGCAGGGAGAACCTACCCAAGTGGTAGTCGTTCCTTTGAAGAACAGATCCGGTATTTAACAGAACGGTATCAGGCCCATATTTATCCCCTCTCTATTCCTGAATTAAATATTTCTTCTAAAGAAATAAGAACCGCAGTTGCAGAAGGGCGCTCTATTCGAAGGTATGTGCCGGAATCAGTTGCCGATTACATCTTCCATCAGGGACTTTATCTGAAAAAGGGATAGAATCATCATATTATCAAAGGAGAAACTCATATGGAACAGCAATGGAGCAGGATTACGCTCCTTCGGACACAATTACAATCCAGTTTGGAGGAAATGCGATACGAACACTCCTTAAGTGTATCCTTCACCTGCCTGAATCTGGCTATGTGCCATGGGTATAATATGGATAAGGCAGAACTGGCAGGACTTATCCATGATTGCGGAAAGGAATATTGTGCAGAAGCACTCTTAAAAAAATGCCTGGAGCATAATATAGAGCTGACAGAAGCAGAGCGAAATGCGCTGCCTGTCATCCATGCAAAATATGGAGCATGGTTAGCTGAAAATAAATATCAAATTACAGATCGTGAAATCCTGGATGCCATCTGCTGTCATACCACCGGTAAACCTGAGATGACCACCCTGGATAAGATACTCTATATTGCAGATTATATAGAACCAAGACGCTGCAAAGCATCGGAACTCCCCAGAATTCGCAAATTGGCCTTTGTCAATTTGGATGAAACAATGTACCTGATTTTATCAGAAACTCTGGAATATCTGAAAAAAAGAGGTGGAGTCATAGACCCTACAACAGTAGAGGCCTATGAATATTTTAAAAAAATGACACATAAATGACACATAATTGAAAGGAGACAGGTATGAACTCAAAAGAAATGGTAAAACTGGCCTATCAAGCTCTGAGTGATAAAAAAGGAGAGGATATCAAAATCATTGATATTCAGTCCGTCTCTGTACTGGCAGACTATTTTATCATCGCTGATGGAAGCAACCCCAACCAGGTTCAGGCTATGGCAGATAATGTGGAGGAAACCCTGACAAAAGCAGGCTGCGAGAGAAAACAGGTAGAAGGATATCAGAATGGGAACTGGATTCTGATGGACTACAAGGATGTGATTGTCCACATCTTCTGTAAGGAGGATCGCCTATTCTACGATCTGGAGCGAATCTGGAGAGATGGCAAAACATTCGTGGATGTGGAGGACTTATAATTGTACAGGGGGATGTTTCCATCTTAGACATCCCCTTAGCTTTCTATTCTCGTTCTTGTCATTCTGACACCATTTGGCTACATCATTCGTATCAAACCGATGACTTTTCCCAATATCTCTACCTGATTCGATAGAATAGGTTCCATAGAATCATTCTCCGGCTGAAGACGGTAATGATCCTTCTCCTTAAAAAAGCGCTTTACAGTAGCTGAATCCTCCACCAAAGCCACAACAATCTCTCCATTGCAGGCAGAGGAGCGCTGCTCCACAATCAGCTGATCTCCTGGCAGAATACCTGCGTTCACCATGCTCTCGCCCTTTACCTTCAGCATAAAGGTCTCTGCATTTGGCAGGTTCTCCGCAGGAAATGGAAAGTAATCCTCAATCCGTTCTTCTGCTATAACAGGTTCTCCGGCTGCCACCGTTCCAATCAGAGGAATGTTTACCATCTCACGGCGGTTAAAATTAAAGGTATCGTCCAGAATCTCAATGGTTCTCGGCTTAGTGGGATCACGCCGTATATATCCCTTCTCTTCCAGCGCAGAAAGATGTGAATGTACAGAGGAAGTGGATTTAAGATGAACTGCTTCACATATCTCACGGACTGCCGGAGGATACCCCTTCTTTAAAATCGTATTTTTGATGTATTCTAAGATCTCCTGCTGCTTGGCAGTCGCTTTATCCTGAGCCATAATTGAACCTCCCTCTTTTTCTAGATAATATAGTAACATAGGTTAGGTTAAAATGCAAACCTTTGTTCGATTTTTTGTCAAAGGTCTTGACAAACGTTTGTTCTGGTGATATGGTATGCATACAAAAAGAACAAATGTTCTCGATTCTATTCATCCGATAATCTAATGAGGGGGTAACTATGAACACATACAAAAGAAGAGGCAGCCTTACGAAAAAGATGATTCTAAAAAGGGGAGGGATTATCATTATTGCAGTATCACTTTTTGTGATTCTGCTTATGGGGCGCACCATGTTTACATCTATGGCAGAGGAGGATAAGACCTTAACTTCCCCTTATTATAAGAGCATTCAAATTCAGGAGGGGGACAGTTTATGGAAGATTGCCAGCCAATATAAAGAAGGAAGTTCTATGAGTACGCTGGAATATATTGATCAGCTAAAGCAAATGAACTGCTTAACGAAAGATACGATCCATACAGGCCAATATCTCACTGTCGTATACTTTGAATGAACGCCTGCCAAAAAGGGGAAGGTGGTTGCTTCCATAAATTTGTAAAAAAATCTTCTGGAAATGGTAAAAGATTGTTCTGTCCATTTAGAAGTCGTTAAAAATGTAAAATTCTCACAAAATTCCACACAAAGATCCAGTGGAATTGGAATACATTTTGTATAGTTTCCCACTTGATAACATAAATGTTATTAATTTATAAATATTATGTATTTGAAATGATATAAAACAGTGACTATAATAGGGCGAAGCAAAGCGAAAAAGAAAGGAGGTTAAAAGGATGGAGGGTTTAGTAGAATCTTTAATGGAGGAGCTAAATTGCAATACCGTTTTCACGATTCCTCTGTTCGGTGGAATTCCTGTACTGGAATCGGTGGTAGTTACCTGGATTATTATGGCAGTTATCATGGCAGCATCTCTCATTTTAGTCCGCAACCTAAAGGTTCGGCAGATCAATAACAGACAAGCGGCTTTGGAAAGCGGAATTTCTTTTCTATATGACTTTTTTGAAGGTTTACTTGGCAAGGGAGGAAAAGGCTATATCCCCTACCTGATTACCATTGTCCTCTACATAGGAATCGCCAATATGATAGGTCTTTTCGGCTTTAAATCTCCAACCAAGGATTTGAATGTAACCATCAGCTTATCTGTGATGAGTATTGTACTTGTGGAAGTGGCAGGCATCCAGAAAAAAGGAGTCAAGGGCTGGATCAAAAGTTTTGCAGAACCTATTCCCATTATTGCTCCCATTAATATTTTGGAGCTGTTTATCAGACCTTTGTCCTTGTGCATGCGGTTGTTCGGCAATGTATTGGGCGCCATTGTAGTAATGGCTTTAATCAAGCATTTGCTGCCTCTGATTGTGCCCCTTCCCTTTAGCTTCTACTTTGATATATTTGATGGGGTGATACAAGCTTATGTGTTTGTATTTCTCACATCCTTATATATAAAAGAGGCTATTGAAGAATCATAAAGAAAGCTTTGTAAAACGATTGAGAAAAAAGGAGAGTATATTATGACAGGATTGATCGCATTAGGAGCGGCAGTAGCAGTTATTTCAGGCATTGGCGCAGGAATTGGAATTGGAATAGCAACTTCAAAGGCAGTGGATGCCATTGCCAGACAGCCTGAGGCGGATGGGAAAATTACAAAGGCTTTGTTATTGGGGTGTGCCCTGGCCGAGGCAACTGCTATTTATGGCTTTGTTATTGGTCTTTTAATTATTCTGTTTCTAAAATAATCTCGGAGAGAAAGGCATTTAAATATGTTAAATGTGAACATTTGGAACATAGCCTTTACCATTATTAACCTTTTAGTTTTGTACTGTTTCATGAAGCATTTTCTTTTCGGCCCGGTACACAAGATACTGGAAGAGAGGAAATCTATGATAGAAGAAGAACTGAATCAGACCACACAGGCGAAGGCCGAGGCGGAGAAGATTAAGCTGGAGTATGAAGCTTCCATGGAACAGGCTGAGGAGGAAGCATCTAAATTGATTGCTGATGCAACATTTAAGGCGAAAGAAACCTATGACAAAATACTACAACAGGCCAGGACAGATTCTGCCCTACAGTTAAAAGAAGCAGAAAGGACCATTGCCCTGGAGAGAGAACAGATCATGGGAGAATTACGGACAGGTGTGGCCGGACTGGCTATGACTGCGGCTGCAAAGATATTAAAAGAACAATACAAACCCCAGTCAGACCAGAATCTATACAATCGGTTTTTAGTGGAATCAGGTGAAGGAAATGATTGAAAAGGCCAGAACATATGGAACCGTACTATTTAAGCTTGGAGTTCCCTTTTCTATGGGGCAGGAGGCAGTCAGACTGATAGAGGAGAATCCTGCTTTGAAGGAAGCCCTTATAAGTCCGGTTGTCTCGAAGAAGCAGAGGCATGCAGTGATCGAAAAAGTGTTCAGGGAGCCTGAATTCTCTGACCTGATGATTCGCTTCTTAAAAAAGGCCTGCGATTCGGGTTGTATTGGACATTTGGAGGATATGATCCGGATTGCCCGGGACTGTTCCCTTAAGGCTCAGGGAATCATAGAGGCTGAGCTTCATTACGTAGCCGCTCCAAATGAAACCCAGATTGAAGGAATTAAGAAATTTTTATGCAAAAACCATAATAAAAAGGAAGTAATACTAACCCTTGTGGAGGATCCCTCCCTAATGGGCGGATTTATAGTAAAGGCAGGGAATATAGAATATGATTACAGTCTGAAGGGTCAGATAGACAGACTTTCTCATGCTGTGGTAGGATAGGAGTTTTGATATGAGTACAATCAGTTCTCAGGAAATTATCTCCATTATAAAAAGTGAAATTGAGCAGTTCCATACCCATACCGGACAAGAGCAGGAGACAGGATCTGTCATTTGGGTTGGCGATGGCATTGCGATGGTCTACGGTATTGACCATGCCATGTATGGAGAAATTGTAATATTTGAAAACGGTGTCCGGGGAATGGTACAGGATATACGAAAAGATGAAATAGGTGTTATTCTTTTTGGTAAAGATACAGGGATTACTCAGGGCACAAAGGTGGTTCGCACAAAAAAAAGAGCGGGCGTTCCTGTTGGCAGCGGATTTTTAGGACGAGTAGTTAATTCACTGGGAGATCCGATTGATGGACTTGGATCCATTCAGGAGGAGGATTACCTTCCGGTGGAAGAGGATGCTCCCGGTATTGTAGAAAGAAAATCTGTAAGTGTCCCCATGGAAACCGGAATCATGGCCATTGATTCCATGTTTCCCATTGGACGTGGACAGAGAGAGTTGATTATCGGCGATCGCCAGACAGGTAAAACATCCATTGCTGTGGATACCATTCTAAACCAAAAGGATAAGGATGTTATTTGTATTTATGTTGCCATAGGACAAAAGGCATCCACCATAGCAAAACTAGTGTCTACTTTTAAGAAGACTGGAGCTATGGATTATACCATTGTAGTTTCCTCCACTGCCAGCGACTCAGCCCCTTTACAGTACATAGCCCCTTATGCAGGTACAGCTATGGCTGAGTTCTTTATGCATCAGGGGAAGGATGTGCTGATTGTCTATGATGATCTTTCAAAGCATGCAGTATCATATCGTGCCCTGTCCCTTCTTTTGGAGCGTTCTCCTGGACGGGAAGCATATCCAGGTGATGTATTTTACCTTCATTCCCGTCTTTTGGAACGTTCCAGCCGTTTAAGTGATGAAAAAGGCGGGGGCTCTATCACAGCTCTGCCCATCATAGAAACTCAGGCAGGTGATGTATCTGCCTATATTCCCACCAATGTTATTTCTATCACAGACGGCCAGATTTTCCTTGAAAGCGACTTATTTTTCTCTGGTATGAGACCGGCTGTGAACGTTGGTTTATCTGTTTCCCGTGTAGGAGGTGCTGCCCAGACAAAGGCTATGAAAAAAGCCTCTGGAAGCATCCGTATTGATTTGGCACAGTATCGGGAGATGGAGGTTTTTACCCAGTTCAGTTCCGATTTGGATGAATCGACCAAAGAACAGCTGGCTTATGGAAAACGTCTGATGGAGCTTCTAAAGCAGCCCCTTGGAAGGCCACTAAAACTTCATGAGCAGGTAATTACCCTCTGTGCGGCATCCCATAAAGTTATGATTTCCATTGATGTGAACCAAATAAAGGAATTCCAGATGAATATGCTGGCATGGTTCGAGGAGCATCATCCGGAAGTTGGAAAAGAAATTAACGAAACTAAAGTGTTAACGGATGAATTGACTCAGACAATCGCAGACTATGCGAATCGCTACAAAGAATCAGTGAATCAGCCTGATTAGGAAGAAGGAGTTTCTATGGCAAATGCAAGGGAAATCCTAAGCCGAATGAAAAGTGTTAAGGATACAAGAAAAATCACCAATGCCATGTACCTGATTTCTTCAACAAAACTAAAAAAAAGCAGGAAACTTCTGAACGAAACAGAACCCTACTTTTATACCCTTCAGGATGTTATCCACCGCATTCTCCGTCATATGCCGGAGATGGATCATTTTTACTTTACTCCCGGAGGAAAGCGTAAGGAAGAGGATAGAATAAAGGCATTGATCGTTATTACCGGTGATAAGGGACTGGCTGGTTCCTACAATCACAATGTGCTTAAAATTGCCCATGAATGGATGAATAGAAGCAAAAATCACAGGCTCTATGTGGTGGGTGAGATGGGGCGCTGTTATTTTGGTGCAAAGCAGATTCAGGTAGAAGAACAATTTCACTATACAGTACAAAATCCTTCCATGCACAGAGCAAGAATGATTGCCTCCACCCTATTAGAAGAATACCAGCAGAAGAATCTGGATGAGGTCTGGATTCTCTTCACAGAGATGATTAGCGGTATCAAGATGGAGCCCCAGCTGGAGCAGCTTCTTCCCTTAAAGAGGGAAGATTTCAGTAATATTATCATTCCGGCAGATATCATTCAGGAGGAGATACAGATGTTTCCCTCCCCTGAGGCTGTATTGGAGAATGTGGTTCCCAACTACATTACAGGTTTTATGTTTGGAGCATTGGTGGAGTCCTACTGTAGTGAGCAGAATGCCAGAATGATGGCGATGCAATCAGCCAGTGATAATGCCAGCGCTATATTAAATGATTTAACCATTGAGTATAATCGAATGCGCCAGGCAGCAATTACCCAGGAGATAACTGAGGTCATCAGCGGTGCCAAGGCTCAGAGAAAAAAAGGATAGAAGGAGGCAGCCATGAGCAAAGGAAAAATTATACAGGTTATGGGGCCTGTTGTTGACGTGGCTTTTGAGGATGATAAGCTTCCACATATAAAGGATGCACTGGAAGTAGACAATCAGGGAAAGAAAGCCATTATGGAGGTAGCTCAGCATATCGGTGGAAATGTAGTCCGCTGTATTATGCTGGCATCCAGCGATGGTTTATGTAAAGATATGGAGGTAATCTCTACAGGATCAGGGATTCAGGTTCCTGTAGGAAAGAAAACCTTGGGACGCCTGTTTAACGTAGTGGGAGATACCATTGATCAGGGGGATAGCCTGGAAGGAGAAGAAAAGTGGGTCATTCACAGAGATCCCCCCTCTTTTGAGGATCAAAGCCCGGTTGTGGAACTGTTGGAAACAGGAATCAAAGTAATTGATTTGCTGGCTCCCTACGCAAAGGGTGGGAAAATTGGACTGTTTGGAGGAGCTGGCGTAGGTAAAACTGTATTAATCCAGGAGCTGATCACCAATATTGCCACAGAGCATGGAGGTTATTCCATCTTTACAGGAGTAGGAGAGCGTTCCAGAGAGGGTAATGATCTGTGGACTGAGATGAGAGAGTCGGGAGTATTAGAAAAGACGGCTCTGGTATTTGGCCAAATGAACGAGCCGCCGGGCGCACGTATGAGAGTCGCCGAGACAGGTCTTACCATGGCAGAATATTTTAGAGACGTGGAGCATCAGAATGTGCTGCTGTTTATTGATAATATTTTCCGCTTTGTCCAGGCTGGATCTGAGGTGTCAGCGCTCCTTGGACGTATGCCTTCCGCAGTAGGATACCAGCCGACTCTGGCCACTGAGGTGGGAGAGCTTCAGGAGAGAATCGCTTCCACAAAGAATGGTTCTGTCACCTCTGTTCAGGCTGTCTATGTGCCGGCTGATGATCTGACAGATCCTGCCCCTGCCACTACCTTTGCACATTTGGATGCAACGACGGTTTTGTCCAGAAAGATTGTTGAGCAGGGTATTTATCCGGCAGTCGATCCACTGGAATCTACCTCTCGCATTCTGGAAGCAGATGTAGTGGGAGAGGAGCATTATCAGGTAGCCAGGGCAGTGCAGCAGATCCTACAGAAATACAAGGAGCTTCAGGACATCATCGCAATTTTAGGTATGGAGGAACTGTCAGAGGAGGATAAGCAGATTGTAAATCGAGCCAGAAAGATCCAAAGATTTCTGTCCCAGCCCTTCCATGTAGCGGAGAACTTTACCGGTGTTTCCGGAACCTATGTGCCTGTAAAGGAAACCATACGGGGATTTAAAGCAATTATAGATGGAGAGATGGATTTGTATCCAGAAGCAGCATTCTTTAATGTGGGAACCATTGATGATGTAATTGAGAAAGCAAAATCCATGGAGCATCTGGAGCAGTGAACTGGTAGGGATCTGTAAAAGATTCTTCTGTGGATATTAGAAGGGAGCTTATCATATGACATCATTTTATCTGAAAATTCTTGCCAGTGACCATATGTTTTTCAGTGGAAGGTGCGAAGCTTTGGTGGTGCCTGCTGAGGACGGAGAGGTTGGCATACTTCCTCACCACGAATCTATGATTCTTGCAACCAGAGAAGGAGAACTCCGATTTCGTCCGGTAGGAGAGAAGATCTGGCATAAAGCGATTATAGGGCGGGGAATTGTGCAGATTGTCAACAATAGAATCATCGTTCTTGCAGATACAGCTGAGAAACCTGAGGATATTGATAAGGCCAGGGCCAAGGAGGCTCTGGCACGAGCAGAAGAGCAGCTGCGTCAGAAGCAGAGTCTGCGGGAATTTAAACTATCACAGGCATCTATGGCACGAGCCCTCATTCGTCTAAAGGGCAGTCATCTGAGTGAGCGATAAACAACGCTCTCACAACCATTTAGAATTTTGAATCAGAAAATTGCAGAAATCCATCACAATGGGATTGGTGTTACCATGAGGGGAACACATAAGGATAATCTGTCTCCTGCAAATCTGATCTTTGATCGGAAGGAGTTTAACGGGAGAATGAGAGGATAGTGGCCCCCAATCAGATGTTAAAGGCCCCCATGAATGCTGCGGCCAAAAACCGATCCCCAAACCAGCTGCAATCAGATTTTGTACCGATTCAGTGGTATCACTTTCAAAAATTATATTAGGAGTAAAATCTGCTTCGGAAAAATAACTGTTACATATCTGACGTATGGGACGGGAGCCGGCCAGACATATATAACCTGCATTTCTGGTGTCTGACAGCCGGATGGAGTCCATATTCCCATAGGGAGAGTGGGAAGGCACAGCCAGATAAAGTTCTTCCTCCAGCATAACCATGGCATTGGGGTATTCCTCATTGGGTTGATCGTGCCGCACTGCTGATATGCACAAGTCAAATTCTGTCTGGCTGTCCGCTGACTGATATAATTGGAAGTTCACATCTGGACGCATGGCACGATAGGCAATGATACGGTTGGTAATTAAGGTTGAGGCAGCCAGCAGCTTCAAATGAATGGTATGGCTGGCCTGATACTGGCCTTCTCTTAATTCTCCAGGAATCCGATCCAGAGCACTTACAATGGGAAGAAGTCTCTTCTGAAGAAGCTTCCCCGCATCATTCAGAACAATACTACGATTTTTTCGCTCAAAGAGAGAAACACCCAGCTCTGCCTCCAGACGGTGTATGGCCTGGGAAAGAGCTGGCTGAGCAATTTGAAGATGCTCGGCTGCTTTTGTCATATGCTGATATTGGGCAGCTGTGAGAAAATATCGTAATTGTAATAATTCCATGGTTTTACCTCAACATGATTTTTCTTTTGACTTGATTTTTTTGACTTGTTTTTTCTTTTGACTTGATCAAATTATTTTTAGAAGGTTCTCACTGTTTACCTGCTTTCACGAAGCTTAACCTTATTTCGGGCACTTCTTCGGCGCTCATCTTCCAAAGCAGCATAATGCCGTTTGGTGGTGTTTACATCTGAGTGTCCCAAAACATCAGCAACCAGGTAAATATCTCCTGTCTCCCTGTAGAGATTCGTACCATAGGTACTGCGCAATTTGTGAGGAGTAATCGGCTTTAGAGGAGCCACTGTGCAGGCATATTTTTTAACGAGATTTTCCACGCTTCGGACAGACATTCGTTTGCGCTGGAGAGAGAGGAAGAGTGCATCTTCATGTCCGGCTTCTGGAAGGATCCTGTCACGCTCCTCCATATAATCCAGGAGTGCATCCTCCACCTCTGTTCCAAAATATACGGTAACTTCCTTTCCTCCCTTGCGGTAGATACGAATCCCTCCGTTTTTAAAGTCAACATCTGCAATGTTCAGTCCTACACACTCTGAGACTCTGATACCTGTTCCAAGAAGGAGAGTGAGAAGTGCCAAATCACGCTGCTTAGTCTTGGCATGAAAGCGTTTCTGATTGTCTGTCAGTTTATCTCCCTGTTCCACCGCATCCAGAAGAAGAGCCACCTCATCTACATCCAGACGAATAATTTCCTTCTCATGAAGCTTTGGAAGCTGTACCAAAGCAGCAGGATTGTTTTTAACACGTTCATTACGGTAAAAATAGTTATAAAAGCTTTTCAGGGAAGCGATCTTGCGCATAATACCTCGTTCCTTATTCATTACTTCCTGGTTCTTGTCATTGAAACGATATTTCAAATATTCCATGTATTCTTCAAAGTCAGTCACCGAAAGCTGATCCAGATGCTCCAGAGACAATTCTTTTAACGCAAGCTTTGAAAGAAAGGGGTTTTCTTTTTGTAGAAAGTCAAAAAACACATGGAGATCGTAAGCGTAGGCGATTCGAGTTCTGGAAGAAGTTCTCGGTTCAATTCCACGAAAAAAATCAGAACAGAACGGAGGAAGCCCTTTCACTAAGTCCCGGAGCTTTAAAATGTTTTCCCTGTCTATTTGTTCGTGATATGATAAAGTGCTCATAAAGGTGAACCTCATTTCGTTTGAATTTTTGGAACGCTCCATAACTATTCGTTAAACTAGACTTTCGCGAATAGTTATTTTATCCCCAGAATTGATAATAATTCATCATGCGGATGAGCTGTATTAGCTTGAAAGACAGAAATATGATTTAGATCCCCACTTCTGTCTGTAAAGGAAGGAAATAAAAATCCACATTCCGGTTTTCCAGGTTCATATTCCTGAATGATAGGACAGATAGCGCAAATCATATATTCAAATACTTCCTCTGATTCCCACAACCTTTCTTTGTCAGAAGCTTTGGCTGGAATGTCATAACGATCATGAAAAACCAAAATAGCATATTCGGAACTTGGGCGGTAAGATTCCATAACCACATCGTAAAAGGTATCCATCAGAGCATCATTTTTCAGTCCGCATTCATTCATGGCCATAAGAAGCTGCCACATACTTCCCTGCTTAGGCATGTTGGGAGGAAATTGGTATTTTTTCAAGTTTATATTCGTATCTGAAAAAGGAATTTCCTTGGCCAGCTTCAGCTTCTTACTTCTCTCTGCGGATGACAATTTTAGGAAGTTAGTATTAAAACTCCCATCAAACGCTCCTCCTCTGTCCACATAGCAGCCTGCAATTCTTGTGAAGGAGGTTCGTGGAAGTGTCATCCTTCTTGTCAGCTCCATCATATCTTCTCTGTTTATCATTGTATGCTCTGTTGCCTTTCTGTTATTGAGTTCGTGTTTCATAGGCTCCCCTCTTCTCTCCTGCTTCCAGTTTCCCATGATTACAATTTACTACAACAAAGCCAAGGGGTCAAATAAACATTTCTTACATTTTTTCTCATTCCAAAATCAGACGCCCTATTCAATGGGCGCCTGATAGAATCCTCCGTAAAAATGTTCCGTTTTAATCATATTTACAATCACATTGGAATCCTGCTCTCGCATCAGATGTACGATATCGTTCACCTCATACGAGGAAACAACGGTGTGAAGGAGATACATTTCTTTATGGCTGTAACCCCCTGTAGCATTTACATAGGAAATGCCATGGCGATACTGCTTTATGTACTGTTTGATAATTTCCTCTGCCTTAGTGGTGGTAATCTGTAACGTAACCCGTTCATACCTGTGATGAAAGGCAGATATGGTTTTTGTAGATATAAACTGAAAGAGAATGGAATATCCTGCATAGCGCCATCCAAACATGGCTCCAAAAATACATAGAATCACACAATTTCCGGCAAACACATATTCCCAGATAGAACGCCCCGTCTTATTAGATACATAAAGAGCAATAAAATCGGTTCCTCCGGTAGAGGCATTTCCTCTCAGAGCAATCGCAATCGCCAGTCCATAGAGAAAGCCGCCAAATATCATGTCCAGTAAGATATCCTGAAACAACGGCTGAAAATTACAAACCTCCAGAAAAAAACTGGATAAGAATACTTGCAGCATAGAATAGAAGGTAAAGCGCATACTAATACTTTTGCTGCATAAAATAGCAACTGGAATATTTAACATAAGCATAGCAAATGAAGTGGAAATCGTATGCCCGTATAAAGAGGCAACCTTGTCAATCAAGATTGCCACCCCTGTAAATCCACTGGACAGCAAGTTCACAGGTCTTATATGTGCCTGAATCACATAGGCCTGCAGCAAAGCGGAAGCTGTCACACATAGAATCGTAATCAACCGTTGTACTGCTACATTCTTCTTTCCTTTTACTGACATTTCTGCTCTCCTATACATTCAATGAGTTGCCTCACTAAATCAGAAGACACCACATCATAGCAAGATTCAAACGGTTCTGACATAAAACTGTAAGAAACACCATTCGCTATGGTAGTAGGATCCTGAATCCAGTCCTTACAGGAGCTATGAACCTGAGTAATCCCAGTCTCCTCCATCAGTAATTTTGCATTCGAAGCGTTCACTCCACTTCCTGCCAGAATCTGAATTTCATTTCCATAGGAAGACTGCAAGGTTCTGAGAAGCTCTCTCCCCTCCATGGCCTTAGGCTTAAGACCGCTGGTAAGAACCCTGTCCACGCCCATATGGATCAATAGTTCCATGGCTCCATAGGGATCCCTGCTGCAATCAAAGGCACGATGAAACACAGCTTCTTTCTCATAACTGTGGATGATGGAAATCAAACGCTGATTTCTCTCTTTGTCAATGGAAGCATCTTCCTTCAAACATCCAAAGGCGATTCCGTCTGCACCGTGACGGAGCAAATCTTCACATTCCCCCAGCATAACCTGAAAATCCTCCTGATGGTAGCAGAATCCACCGCCTCTGGGGCGCACCATTGCAATGACCTTCAAGTCACTGTGGCTCTTTACAAGATCCAAAGTAGACAGAGAAGGGGTAAGACCTCCAAGATGAAGTCCGCAATTTAGTTCAATCCGTTTTGCGCCTCCTTCAGCTGCCTGAAGGGCGTCATAATAGCTGCCACAGCATATTTCTAACATAATTCAGTCGCTCCTTTTTTCACCCGGAGGCCAATTCAAAAGAAGCCGGCCTCTCTCCGATGGCGCTTTTTATAAAGTATTTTTATTAACATAAAAAAATTATGTCAACTGACTTAATTGATACAGAGCCAACGCATAAATTTTAGCATTGGTCAGCAGATCTTCTACTGACATCCACTCATTCGGATTATGCCCAATTCCCTTTTGTCCTGGAAAGCTTGGGCCAAAGGGAACAATCCCAGGCATCGCCTTAGCATAGGTTCCCCCTGTGGTAGTAACAGGAGTGCCATCCATTCCGGTGACCAGCTCGTAGCTTTCCCGGAGAGCCTTTATCATAGGACGATCCTTTTCAAACACTACCGGGTCGTAATTGTGAACCAAGGTTACTTCCAAGGGTTCACCCTCCATCTTACTTCTTATCTTATTAAGAATTTCCTCTATGGTGATTCCTACAGGGTAACTTAGGGTTACATCGAAGGTTACCTTTTCCTGCTCCCTTCCCAGCTTATACCCTCTCATCTCCATCATTCCATATGCTTCCTGATAAAAATCAATTCCCAGCCTGTCACCGGTATTCCTTGCCCCTATAAAATAGGTGTTTACAAACTCAAAAAAAGAATCCAGATGGTCAGAATCACTTAAAAGACGCACTACCGCTCTCCCTCGCTCACTGTATACCACAGGGTATTTACAGTCCGGAGTAAATCCATAGACGGGCGGCTTCTCCCTGGAAAGATAATACCTTAAGTCCTCAAATCCTGATTCCTCATCACATCCAAAGATAATTCTGATGGGTCTGTGAAGGGAAAGACCTGTCTTTTTCAGAGCTGCAAGACCATAGAGACAAGCCATTACAGGCCCTTTATTGTCCAATACTCCCCTGCTGTAAATCACTCCCTTTTCCATATATCCACTAAAAGGAGGATGCTTCCAGCCATCTCCTGCCGGAACCACATCGACATGCCCAATGGCGCCTATATAAGTGTCTCCCCTGCCATATTGAGCATATCCAATATAATTGTCCAAATTCACTGTGTCAAATCCCAGATCTTTGCTGATCTTCAGCGCACAAGACAGAGCCTTTTTTACTCCTTCTCCGAAAGGAGCATCCTGAATAGCCTCTCTTTTTACGCTGTCTATCTTCACAAGGTCAATCACACGGTCGATCATCTCGCCTTTGAGTTCCTCCACAGCAGATAAAATCTTCTCTATCTCCTTGCCCTCATTCATCATTTATTCCTCTATGGGCGCCATCCGCGTCTTCATATAATTTTCCATCCACTCTTTAGAAGCCTTTTCAAAGGTACTGTGGCCATCCTCCTGGCGAGTTACCAGATAAACCGTAGGCTCCAGATCCTCAGTCACAACTGCAAAGGAAAATCCCTCAATATTTGTTGCAACTCCCCACTCCCCTTTGGGGTTCATTGCAATCAGGGACAGGTCTCCCACCCTTCCCCGACGTTCCCTAAGCTCTGCATCTAACTGATTCACTGCCTGCTCACAAGCCTCCTGAGGATGCATCCCCTCTCCCATCAGACGGACAATCTCATAGGAAATGCATCCCTTCATCAGGTCTTCCCCCAGTCCGGTGGCACTGGCAGCCCCCTTTTTACTGTCTGCATAAAATCCAGAACCGGAAATGGGCGAATCTCCCACACGTCCCTTCTTTTTCATAAACAGACCACTGGTGGAGGTGGCGGCCGTCATTTTTCCATTTTGATCCAGACATACCATTCCCACTGTATCATGACCGGAATAGGGCTTTATCTCCTGCTCATTCACTTCCTTTACCCGCTTGCGATAATGCGCCTTAGCCCTGTCTGTCAGCATATTTTTCCGCTCAAAGCCTTCTTTATGGGCAAATTTCTCAGCTCCTTCTGACACCAGCATGCAGTTCACTTTCTCCTGGCTCAGCCGCCTTGCAATAGAAACCGGATTTGCAAAATCCTTCAGAGCAGCCACTGCACCAATATCCAGGGTATTTCCATCCATAAAGGCTGCATCCAGCTCCACTTCCATCTCTTCGTTGGGCAGTCCTCCATATCCTACTGACTTATAATAGGGAAAATCCTCCACCTCACAAATGGCTGTCTCAACTGCATCTCCTGCATCTCCGCCGCTTTTAAGAATCTGAGAGCCCTTTGTAACTCCTTCCACAGCCATGCGCCAGGTTGCTATCATACCCCACATGATCCACTCCTCCTTCCATCCATCAAACCATCATGCAACTCTCACAAGCTCGTCCCAAGGGTCCTTGTTTTACTGAAAGCAGCACGCTTCCTTCAGCGCCTTTATGTCTGATCCATCTGTCAACGCCTTAGCTGCCCTACACATATTTTTAAGGGAATCATTTAATCCCATCCCTCCTTTTTTAGGAGTCTTTACAATTAAAATCTTATCCTTATACTCTGCAATGGTAGTTGTATTTTCTTCTGACATAGCGGCAAATGCTTTTATTTCTGTAGTTTTGCTAATATCCCAGGCGACTCTTGCACACATGTTTCCATAGTCTTCGAAGTTAAAGGCAGGACCGCACATTACCACATCAGGCTGCATTTTTTGAACCATTGCGCAAAGCTTTCGGCTTACCTCATCCGGATCTGCCAGATACGTTCCATTTCCACAGTATAAGCATCCCATTACCTTAGCTCCCGCCTCTTTCAGGAAGGGAGCCATCATAACAGCCGGCCCAATGGGTTCTTTCTTTCCTCCAAGAGGAAGCATTGTATCGTCTTTTGTTCCAAGACCCGACTGAATCTGATCATATATCATTATAACTTTCATCTTACAACCTCTTTCTAAAGGATAAACGGCTATCTCCTACAAGTCATCAAAGGAAAGATCATCAAAGTTGATCTCATCCTCATCCCCCTTCTCACTTGCATTTGCCTCATCTTTCAGATACTGCTTATCCATCATCTTAATAAATGGCATGTAGATAAATACGCCCAATATCAGAAGAATCAGCTGAAGCACAGCGCCTCTCCAGCCAGTAGCCAAAAATCCGGAAAGGATCACAGGCATCGTCCAGGGAATGGCTACACCAGAACAAAGAGGAACCAGTCCAATGCTCATACACACGTAGGAGACGATAATATTGACAGTTGGCACCAGCATAAAAGGAATCAGAATCATAGGATTCAGCACAATAGGAAGACCGAATACCAAGGGTTCATTAATTCCAAAAATACCGGGAATCAAGGCCAGCTTTCCCATCTCCTTAATACGTTTGGAATGACAGAACAAAAGCATTGCAATCAGTAGAGATAAGGTGGAACCACAACCTCCAAAGGTGGCAAACAGATCCTGAAACTGCTGGGAGATAATATTGGGAATGCTCAGCCCGGCTCTAACAGCCGACACATTTTCAGCCGACAAAGTCTGAAGAATAGGGTTGAACACTGCACCTACTACAGAACCGCCGTTTATACCAAAAAACCAGAAAAAATCCAGGAAGATATAGGCGATCACCATGGCAGGAAGTGTATTTCCAATCTTTAACAAAGGCGTCTGCAAAAGAGTAAATATAAAATCGAAGGCATTTCCGTAGGGTGTAAGTGTAAAGATACTGTTTAAAAGAAAAAATACAAATACGGATGCACCGGCAGGAATCAATGCAGCAAAGGATTTCTCTACGGTAGGAGGAACTCCCTCAGGCATTTTAATGACCCAGCCCTTTTTATTTACCCACGCATAGATGTGAACAGCTAAAAAGGCAGAGAGTATTCCCACAAAGATACCCTTTGAGCCAACCCAGTTCAATGGAATTCCAGGCAGCATCACATCATTCTTCACAACCTCATAAGGCATGATTAAAAACCAGCTTACCAGAGAAATAGCTGCTCCAAAGAGCTTATCAACCCCCATTTGAGCAGAAAAAGAATATCCAATCCCAATCACAGCCAGAATTGCCATAATGTCAAAGGTTGCAGCCGTTGGCTTTGAGAAATAAGCGTCCCAGTTACTGCCAAAGAACTGTCCCCAGAACTCCGTCCATCCGGGAATGGGAAAATTTGCAATCAACAGAAAAAAGGAACCAACAATCAGAAGCGGCATGGATAACAGAAAGCCGTCACGAATTGCAATCAGATATTTATTTCTACCAATTTTCTCAGCCAAAGGCATGAGAACTGTTTCTAACTTAGTTAACATGTTAAATTCCCCCTATTTCATTTTTCACAGAACGGTACCGACTATTTCGCTGCCTTCATAAGCTTAATTGCAGACTTTAAGACCTTTTCACCGTTCATCATGCCATAATCTGTCTGATCGATCACCTGAATGGGAATTCCGGTGCTTCCGTATTTGTCTACAATTTCACCATAGCGAAATTTCACCTGGGGTCCTAAAAGAATCACATCCGGATGCTTTTCCTCAATAATCTGCCCCATCTTCCCATCTGGAAATGCCTCCACCTCAATGGGAAGATCGTGATCATTGGCCACGCTCTGCATCTTGCTTGCCAACATACTGGTGGACATTCCTGCACTGCAAAATAAATAAACTCGTTTCATTTTTATTTTCCTCCTTCCTTCTCCTCCAGCTTTCGTTCCAGAGCTGCGATCCGCTCATAGCTGGCAATCATTTCCTCTGCAATAATCTTAAAGCTTTCTGCGCTCATCAGCTGATCCTCTGCATGAACCAATATAAGAGAACCTCCTACCTGCTGCCCCTGAGCCTCCTTCTGGATCAATTCAAAGTGGGCCTCATGACCTGCTAAAAACTGTTTCTGTCCTTCTTCCACACACCTGCGTGCACCTTCAAAATCTCCCTGCTTTGCTTTCTGAATTCCTTCAATGTAACTCGATCTTGCAGCTCCCACATTGGATATAATCTGAAAGCAAATCATTTCTAATCCTTCTACCATTCTGTTACCTCCTCTCATCAACCCGAATCTTTCTTATCGGATCATACTAAAAAATGCAACAAACCCTAATTTGCTGCATTTTTTATTAAGTTACCTCAATTATAAGGCAATTATTCAGTTTTTTACATTAAAGGAGTTTCCTAGCTGTTAGGAAATTATCCCATTATTTTGTCAATAAATTCATCGTAACTACAGGGAGCTGCCAGCTTAGCCAACTCCTGAGGACGATTTACAATGCTGGAAACCCAGTCAAAGAAAATTTTAATCATACGTGAATCCCCCTCATTGATGGCAAAGAGCATCACAAGCCTTACCTCAAAGTTCCCCCACTTGACCGGATTCTTAAGCTGTGCCACTGCAATAGTAGAATTTTTGGCAAATGCCCCAAAAGCATGAGGAATCGCAAAGGTATTTACAAAGGAGGTAGGTGACATCTGTTCCCTCTTAAGAACGATATCCGTAAATTCCGCCTCCACAATTCCTTCCTTCTCTAAATCCTCACATAGAAGACGAATAATCCGTTCCGGGGAATCCATCTTCACATTGGTATGAAAATGCTCTCTTCGAATCAAATTGCCAATATGAGAAGTAAACTCCAAATGAAACCCTTTCTTTTCCAGCCTGTTAATCGCCTGCAAAATGCGTGATTCTGTCTCTGAATCCACAAAAAGACTGATGGTAATGGTTTCCACATCCAGCCCATGCTCCAAGGGAAAGGTAGTTAATATCAGATCCGGATCCAGAGAGGAAACTGCCTCTTCCTCGAAATAACAAAGAGTTTTCACAATCTCCATTCTCTCTCGAAACATATCAGATATCTTTTTCACACACATGCAGGAGAAGGACTGATTGTGAGGAAGAATCATAACCGCTCTGTATTTTCGCACCGAGTTCATACGTTCGCCGGCAGCACCCAGATGAAGCGCAATATAGCTGCACTCCACATCAGAAATTTTCGTGTAAAGACACTGCTCTAAACGTTCCACCACGCAGATTCCCATTTCAAAAACCAGAGGATATTTCCTCTTAATATCCTCCAAAAATACATCCTCCAGATGCACCTGATTCTTAACCCGCTCAACCAGACCATGAAGGTGCATCTTCAGGCCGGTAATCAAATCTTCGTCGGAACGGACATCAATTCCGAACAGATCATACAGATCCCCCAGAGCTGCCTCCACCAAATGGCCGGTATTCAGCAACCTTCCCTTATAATCCACAAAATCACTGGCATAATTAGAGGCTCGCCTCCCCATAATCGACAGGGCAAAGCTCCTCACCTCCCCCTCATGAACAGGAATATGAAGCCGCTTGGAAATCCGCTGAAAAAAAGTGGAAGAAATCTGATACTCAATGGTATCCCCAAGCCCCTGACATCCCTCCTCTGTATTGATATAGTTTGCACATTTCATTCTCTCTATGCTGGTTCCTGCATGGAGAATCACCATAGGAAACATTGCTTCATGGATAGAATAATCATACTCTTCCAGCACCTCTACAAAAACATCCTTCACCTGAATCAAATCAAAACTATTATAGAGATGAGCCAGCATGTTAAGATTCAGGAAATTTTCCTGAACCTCAGCCACCAGCAGATCGCGATAGAATCTCCGCTTACTGGCTTCGTCTCCCTTAAGAGAAATACATTCCCTGCTTCTGACCAGCTTCAGATTCGTATAGGGTTCCAGCATCTTGCGTATTCTCTTTAAATCATTGTCAAGGGAAGATCCGCTGATGTAAATCTGACTTTGAAGAAGGGTAAGATTTAATTCTCTCCCATCAAACAGAAGCTTTTGTATGATGTAAATACAACGGGCTCCCGGAGTCTGCGGAATCTCCTCCTTCTGCTTTGCTTCTCCAGAAGGCACAAAAAGTCCGGCCTCTTCACAAATCCGATAACCCTGACGCACATTGGATTGGATCAAAGGCTTTTTCCGCTCCTTATTAATGGAATCTATATCCGATCGAATGGTTCTGTCTGATACCTGTAAAAGTCCGGCCAGCTGCTTGCTGGTCATCCACTCTCTCCCCTCCGAAAGTATGGCAAGAAGCTGCTCCCGTCTTTTATTCCGCATAATCTTACTCCTTGTCTATAACATAATCTTAGGGCCTGCCTGAACCTACGTTCCTGCCGGCCCTAAGGACTTACACTTCACAAAACCCAAATACCTTCCAGGGTTCCACATAATTTAACAGTACATGCTCATATTGAGGAAGATGGCCAATCACATTCTTTCTGCCATCATTAGGCATATCCTTCAATACAACGTGCAGCTCCCCCTTATATCTGGAATAACCATCATTTAAAATCACTACATCCCCCAGCTTCATATCCCTTGTATTAGCCGGAGGCACAGACTGATCTGCAAACGTCTCTCTCGGCCAGGCGGAACGCACCATATACTCACTCATATCCCCTCGAGCTACGTGCTTAGGCCGGTAATACAGGATCTTTCTTTCTGTCTCTGTTAATTCCTTTTCCAGCTGTATCCCAAAGGTCAGAATACATGGATTGATGGATGCGCAGCGTTCCAGTTCCTCCCTTGAAGCATAGGCATTGGCGATCAGCACATCATCCACTCCTCCAGTGGCAAAGAGATGGCGCACCTGAAAATCCAGAGGAAGCCCCCTGTGCATCTCCAGAGTACAAAGCCCCTCATTGAGAGGCCAGGGACCATAAGCTCCCTCCTGATTGCTGGATACAAAGGCAGCTACTCTAAGATCCATGGATTTCATCTTGGCATTGCACCGCTCAAAATGCGCTAAGCTTAAACCGGTGTATTTCTGAGGGTAAAAGTTGTGACAGGTGATCAGCCTGGACTTATCAGGATGATGATCCATAATATTCTCCACATACACCAGCTTGGTGCTGGCATTTAACTCTAGTTTAAGCCCTTGAGGGTTATAGGTCATAAGACTTTCCTTCATACCGTCAAAGCCTTCATCCAGGCGAATCCCATCCACATGCATCTCCTGAAACACAGACAGATCTTCATAGGAAATTCCCAGCCTGGAAAACACACCGGGACTTACGTCGGGGATGATCTCCATCCCACATCCATGGGCTGTATCCGCCAGATCCCGGAACGCTCTCACAATCTCCTCCCTGCTCTTATCCCCTACACTTAAAAGGCAGGTAAAAACCCGCTTAAATCCAAGACTTCCCGCCAGTTGGAGGTAGTCTTTATCCCTCTCCGGTGTGGAATGCTCCGGATAAACTGAAATACCCAATGCTGCCATGACAAAATCCTCCTTTCCTGAACCTATTCTTGTTCCATCCATCCCTGATTCAATTACCCTCTACAGTATGGTTCTCAAAACGCCTTTAAGAAAGCCCGCAGCCTGGGCTTCATCCTCCCCCTCCACAGTAAGCTCCAGGCATTCTCCCTGACATGCTCCAAGACTCATAAGAGCAAGGACATTTTTACAATCTGCCCTTCCCCTCTCTCCTTTTAAAGTAATTGTACTTTTGTACTCACTGGCTGCCCGACACAAGCCCATGGCATTGGTAGCATGAAGACCCTGCCGATCTGAAATAACATATTTATAACTTATCATAATCTGCCATCCTTTACGTGTCACCAAACAGGCGAGATAAAATGTCTGGCGACATTCTATCATAATTATAGCATAGTTCATTTTCCTTGACAACCAGGGTAAAAGGTTCTTCCTCGCTTCTTCCTAGCGGACTCCGCTTCCTGGTCCCTCACTTAAATCTGTGAGCCCTGATTCCTTTTTTGGACGCTCGCCCGACTTGATCTCAGAGCCTTCTTCTATCCCTGGCCCTTTTTCTTCGGACTCCGGTATATAGGTCGGTCGGTTCACCACACCAGGTCCTATTTCCTCTATCTCTGCTTCATTCCTTTCCCCTATTGTTTCCTCCGTGGATTCCTCTATCCAGTCGTTACCCACTGTCTCATCCTCCTCCGGCTCTGTGCTTTCCTCTTCAGGCAGCGTTTCAGCAGGAGCAGTCTCAGCTGGAGGGAGAGGTGCCGGAATCCTTTCTCCTCCCTCGGTTCCCTGAGAAGCGCCACCGCTGGAGGAACCTCCCGACGGTGCCTTTTTGCCTTCTTCGTACAATCCCGACTCCTGGGAAATATGGGCGCTGATCTTCTTTACAGCTGAAGAAGGCTGATAGCTTACCTCCTGTCCATAAAGAAACTGGTGAAGAAGAACTACATTGCTTTCCAGCGTGGTGGTAATCACACAGTCCATCCGCCCCATCCGCTTATTTTGCCTGGAAAATGGAAATCCTGCCGTTTCCTCAATGCGATATTTGTTAATATCCTTAATAAGAGGAAGTATATCGTCTATCCCTACACTGGTAGAGATCTGCCGGATCAGGTATCCTGCAAGGGATGTGAGTGTCGCTGCATCTGCATTCTTTGCTTTATCCAGAGCAAGGGAAATGACCTTCCTCTGACGCTCTGTTCTCTGAAAGTCTGTATCCATCAGTCGAAGGCGGCAGTAAGCAACTGCCTGTACTCCATCCAGATGGTTCATCCCTGACTGTTTCAGATGAACCGATGCAATGCCTGTAGACTCCACAGTTTCAGTGATAAACCCATTGATATACTTAAATTCGGAGGGTGTAATCTCCAGGTCTACGCCTCCCAAAATATTAATGGCTTCTGCAACAGACTTCCAATTAAAGGTTGCATAATCATCAATCTTAATGTCTAAGTTCTCCTCCAAGGCTCCCACTGCCTGCTTTGCTCCGCCTTTAAAATACGCCTCATTGATCTTATGATACGTTCCCTCTGAATTGATCTTGAGGTAGGTATCTCTGTACACACTTACCAGCTTTATCTCACCTGTGGATCGATCGATACTGCAAATGATCTGAACATCAGCCAGTGCCTTATCCGTATTTCCATCTCTGCTGTCCACTCCAAATACAGCCACCGTCCAGTAACCGGTCGGCTTATGAAGGAACATCCAGGCTCCATAGACAAGAAACAAAACCATCACCAGCAAACATAGAGATTTTACACGGTGTCTTTTCCTCTTTTTTGCTATTCTTCTCTTACGCCTGAGGGCAGCTTCATCCCTTCCTGAGCCCTTCCTCTTGTCGCTTCTTCCAGGCCTTTCATGAGATCTTTGAGCTGATCCTATATTCCTTCTTTCAGAAGAAGAGCGGGATGTATTTCTCTGGGTTCCGGACATAGTGGAGCACCTCGCCGAACCTGACTCGTCCTCACAGTAATCATCATCGTAATCACTGTTATAGCCACCATCCTGGTATCTGGCTCTCCTTCCAGCCAAGGCAGCTCTGCCAGTATGAGCTGACGCTCTTCGTCTGGCTCTCATTCGATCCAGTTCATCACCCTGTTCTCTACGATTCATGATTCTACCCCTCTTTGTCTTTCTCAGTCTATCATACGGCGGCAGCTTTGCCGCTGGGAAGCCACAAGCCCTGCCTCTTCTTCCCCATTCCCGCCATCCACCGTTCATCCTTCACCGCCAGCTTTTGGTAAAGCGTTCCTGCTACCCTATTGGAAGGCTGCAAAGTACCATCCCCCTCATTATAACGATAGGCCAACGTTAACTGATTTAGCCGGCTGTGCTCCATCATTTTTTATCGTCTTTCAGGAGATCCTGTATCATTTGTATTGAACTGTGTTCCAAGGGAGTATACCACAAACCACAAAAAAAATCACTATAAACAGAACACAATAGAAAAAGGCCCCAGGCTCCAGTTCATCTGCTAAATGGCTCCGGAACCTTGAAGGCCTGTCTTTTCACACTCACTTCTCTAAACCTGATAATCAAAGGTTATGCTGCAATCTCCACTTCCCTTTGGCTTCTGCAAAACTCATAATCACATCTGCCGCCCCTTCCGGCCCAACTGTACTGCTGTTAATGCAGAGATCGTAGCTGTGAGGGTCACTCCATTTTTTATTAGAGTAGTAATTATAGTAGCTGGAACGCTGCTTATCTGTCTTGATCATAATATCCTTAGCCTTAGACTCATCCACATTGTAAAGTTCTTGAAGACGATTCAGTTTGTCCCTTTGATTGGCTGTGATAAAAACACTGACCACATTGGGATAATCTTCCAAAGCATAATCTGCACAGCGTCCCACCATAATGCAGGAACCCTCCTCAGCCAATTTTTTAATCGTATCAAACTGAGCCAGAAATATCTTTTGGTTCAGGGGCATATCAGAATACCCTGTTGTGGTATAGCCTAAAGAATAGGAATCCATCACCAGGGAATAAAGAAAACTGCTGGTGGGACGTTCGTCGTGCTTCTCAAACAGCTCCTGACACAGCCCACTGTGCTTTGCAGCCAGGGATAAGAGCTCCTTATCATAACACTTAATTCCCATTTTCTCCGCCAGTATTTCTCCGATCAGCTTCCCTCCGCTGCCACATTGTCTGCCAACTGTAATAATAAGGTTGTTTGTCATGGAACCTTCCTCCTTCCATACCCATACCATATGCAGTGCCTGGGTGAATCCTGGTTTCATTATTATCTATATAAATATTATAACGCAAGAGCTTAAAAAAGTACAGAAAGAAGTGTCTCAAAATACGCTGGCAGAGGAGCAGAAAATTCCATATATTTTCCTGTTCTCGGATGAATCAATCCCAGAATTCCAGCATGGAGGCTCTGTCCCTGAAGACCTGGTACAGGACATTTGGCAGGACCATATACCAGATCACCCAAAAGAGGATGGTGGATACCGGACATATGAACGCGTATCTGGTGGGTTCGGCCTGTCTCCAGCCTGCATTCTACATAAGTATACTGGTGAGAGCGCCTAAGAACCTTATAATGGGTGACTGCCTCCCTTCCCCTGTCATAGTTAATACTCATCTTCTTTCTTTGGGTTGGATGGCGGCCGATGGGAGCATCCACTGTACCCTCCTCCTCCTGAATCACTCCATGGACAATCGCCTGATAACGCCTTGTGATAGAATGTTCCTTTAGCTGAGCGGCAATGGCATTATGAGCCATATCATTTTTGCAGACAACCAGCACTCCTGTAGTATCCATATCAATCCGATGGACAATTCCAGGACGCATCACCCCATTAATCCCGGAAAGCTGATCCTTACAATGAGCCATCAGCCCATTTACCAAAGTCTGGCTGTAATGCCCTGGAGCAGGGTGAACCACCATTCCCTTAGGCTTATTAATCAGTATCATGTCCTGATCTTCATATAAAATATCCAGATCCATAGGCTCCGCCTCTATCTCCAATTCCTCCGCCTGAGGCACCTCCAGCTGAATACAATCCCCCTCCGATACGACATAGCTTGCTTTTACACGGTTTCCGTTCACAAGTACCTTTCCTGATTTAAGGAGTTTCTGAATATAGGAACGGCTTAAATCACCTCTGAGTTCTGACAGGTATTTGTCAATTCTCACATCACAGTCCAGACCTGTAGGATAAAATTCCTGATTCAAATAGATCTCACTCCTCCTTCTTCCTGCGAGCAAAGCACACCATATCCTCATCTTTATAATAAAACATAATAAGCAGAACCAGAGAGACTGCGGCTATGGCTACATAGCAGTCAGCTACATTAAAGATTGGAAAATTAATCAGCTTAAAATACAAAAAGTCTACCACATAGCCCTGGGTAACTCTGTCTATCATATTGCCTGCGGCTCCGGAACAAACCATCATCAGGCATACAGCCAGGGGCATGTACTTCCTCTCCACCGGCATATTCCATACCATGTAGGCCACAGCTGCCAGCACGAAGACTGAAATCAAAAAAAAGAATAGCTGCTTCCCCTGCATCATTCCAAAAGCAGCTCCCCGATTCTCCGAATAGTAAAGCTCAAAAATACCATTCCATACAACAAAAGGTGACTGCTCCTTTAAATGAGCTACCGCCAGTCCCTTGGTCCATTGATCCAGTCCCACCAGAATAACAAGCCCTATGATAAAACTGAAAATCATAGAGCCTTTCTGTTGCTTCAATCCTGATTTCATTCCTTACTTCCTCCTATACATTCAAATCCTGCCTTCATCTCCTCTTCACTGACCGTCCTGTCCCTATATGCATCCCCGATTTTCCTGAGAAGAATAAAATTGACTATATCCCCCTCAGTCTTTTTATCACGCTTCACAGCCTGGACTATCTCGTTCCACTCCAAGCCTTTCACCTGAATGGGAAGGTGGAAGGCTTGAACCGTGGACCGAACATCCATCCACTCTTCCTCTGACAGCATACCCCTCTTTCTGGAAATATATGTGGCTGCAACACTTCCAAGCCCCACACAATGCCCATGAACCATGGAGAAGCCCATGGCTTTTTCTATCCCATGCCCTATGGTATGTCCAAAATTTAGGAGAACTCTCTCTCCCTTCTCCGTAGGATCTGCTTCTACTACCTGCTTTTTAATTACATTGCTCTCATAAACCATCTTCTGACAAAGCTCTAAATCCCGACTTAAAATTCCCTCCCGGTTACTCTTAAGCCACTCGTAGTACCCCTTGTTTTTAATAAGACCATGTTTAAGGATCTCCCCCATACCAGAGGAAAACTGCTCCTTTGAGAGGGTTCTCAAGGTTCCAAGATTGGTATATACCAACTTGGGCATATGGAACGCTCCCACCATATTTTTGTAAGCTTCAAAATCGACTCCTGTTTTTCCGCCAATGCCGGAATCCACCTGGGACAGAAGGGTCGTGGGGATCTGGAAGAAATCAATCCCTCTTAAATAGGTAGCTGCTGCAAAGCCGCAGAGATCGCCCACCACGCCGCCTCCAAGAGCAGCCAGAATATCCTTTCTGTCAAATCGCTGAAGAATCAAATGCTTGTACAACTCTCTTACCTGATCCAGATTTTTATTCTTCTCACCTGCCGGAACTACAAAAACAGATACGTACTTACAGCAGGAACACAAAATATCTCTTACTTCCTCCAAATACAGCTTTTCTACATTTGAATCTGTGACAATGCAAAGCTTCCTGTCTTTTAGAGCAAGCTTTTCTGCCTCCCCTTTCAATCCCCCAAAGGATCGTTCCAACACAATATCATAGATGGGCACTCCCTCCCTGCACACATTCATCTTATTCTCCATGAACCCGTACCTCCTTAACGGAAAAGGGCAGACGCCTCAAGAGTCTGCCACGTTATATCCATATAATTCTTCTGCTTCCTATGTACTATAAACGGATATTAAGCCCCGACACATCCATTCCCATGGAGTTCCCGGCAGCCAGGATGTCCTGAAAATCCCCTGATAACTCCACTGAATCGGGAGTTGCAATAAAGATATAGTTGGATATCTTCTGTAAATTTCCATTCATGGAATAGGTTGCCCCAGATGTAAAATCAATGATTCTCTGGGCTGTCTCTGTATGAATCCCCTCCATGTTTAACACCACAGCTTTGCCGGAAAGGAGGTAATCAGAGATGTCTCTCGAGTCTTCCATAGAAGTTGGCTTTATCATGGTGACCTCCATGCTGCGCCGCATTGGCACTACCTTGGGACTGGACTTCCCTAAAAACCGAGGCTTGTCCTGCTCCTCTTCTTCATCATATTCCATATTCCTCTTTGAAAACAGTCCCTTCCGGGGCACTTCATCATCAAAGTCATCGTCCAGGTAGTAGTCATCCTCATCTTCTTCAGGACTTAATCTCATGGTATCCATTAACTTACCTAACAGACTCATCTTACACTCTCCAATCTCTATTCCTGTACCCTGGGAAGTACATCTTATCGTGTACCAAAAATACCGGTACCGACTCTCACCATAGTTGCGCCCTCCTCAATGGCAATTTGGTAATCCCCAGTCATTCCCATTGACAGCACACCCATAGTAACATTATCAATGTTTTTCTTGCCTATGTCAACAGCAAATTCAAATAATTTTTTAAAAATTTCTCGATTTTCTTCTGGATGTTCTACAAAAGGAGCAATTGTCATAAGACCCTTAATATGCACATGGGGAAACTCTTTTATCGTCAAAATGGCCTCTTCCACTTCCTCCATGAAAAAACCGTACTTGCTCTCCTCCCTGGCCACATTCACTTCCAGAAGAATATCTACATCAATTCCCTGCTTTGCAGCCTCTGTCTCTATCTGCTGAGCCAGACGGATCGAATCCACTGAATGGATGAGAACTGCTTTGCCTATGACCTGACTTACCTTATTGCGCTGAAGATGGCCGATCATATGCCAGCAAACATCACCTGGCAGTTCGGGCTTCTTTGCAGTAATTTCCTGAACCTTATTCTCTCCAAAGTCTCTGGCTCCCCATTTATAAGCCTCCTGAATCATAGAAACAGGCTTTGTTTTACTCACTGCAATCAACGTGACCTCAGAAGGGTTTCTGCCCGACTTAAGGCAGGCCGTCCTCACTCGCTCTCTTACTTCCTCCAGCTGTGTCTTAACCAAACCTTTCTCCTCCTTTTTCTTATTTACTGATATAAAAGCTGACCCTCCTCCACCATGGAGGCATCCAGCACAATATGATCAAATACAGAAAGTCCATAGCTCATATTTCTGCGCACCGTATAAAACTCACTGTTGGAGTCCAGAACATCAATTTGTTTGAATATGGTATATCCCTTATTGATATTATAAACACCTTTCAGGGAGGAAGTACTTCCAATCTGGTATCTCTCATTGGACTCAGGTCTTACCACATAATCTCCAGCCTTAAATCCCCCATTCTCCCCCATATCCACATAATAATACGCGTCATCTGAATAATAGATGGTGGAAGGCACAAATACCACCGAGGTTCCCTTTTCATTGTATACTTCTTTATAAAATCCTGTATCTGTGGAGTCTCCTCCCTGAGTCATATATTCCACCGGAATCAGGTAAAAACTCTTTTCCGTCACTGCGCTGATCGGAATCTTCAATCCCTCCGTCTGCTCCGTCTGCACCTCAAACTCCACAAAACGATCCGAGATAAACTGCTCCATATACTTGGTAAAATCCAGCTTTCCGTAGGTCTGTCCATCTGCCCCTGTGATAGTAGAATAAGCCCCCACAGTACTCATGGACTCATCTTTAAAATTTACTCTGAGGGCTGTTCTGTCAGCGAACAAAGTCTTCTCCTCCTCAGTGAGAGGAAACAGAATGGACCAGCTTCCAGAGGTTATAATTTTATATACAGGAGTGCCTCCGTCGATGAGATCCCCTGACTTTTTAATCACTTTATTATAATTGCTTCTGTCAAAATCTTCCGCCTTCACGTCAGCAGGAGTCAAGGTTTCATAGGAATCGATTCCATAGGAAACCACACCTGATACATCCGATTTGATCTGTTGAAATACAAGACCGGACTCCTTTGCCAGCTTGTCCAGCTGATCCAGAGCACTGAAGCTGGAATACTCCATCACAGAATTTTCCAGGGACATTCTGGTGTCATAGATGGAATCAAAATTTGACTCATTAAAAGACAACAAAAAAGAGGACAGCTGCTTCTTCAAATCAGATAAATTTTCAGACGACAGCGAGCTTCCTTCTGCTGCTCCACTCTCCTTTAAAAGATTGGCCAGGCTTCCCGTTTCATCCAATGAATAAATTCGGCTTCCCACAGAAGCTCTCTTCCCTTCTCTTAGATAGTAATTGATATATCCTGTACCATCTGCTGTCTTAACCTGCTCTTCTCTCAATATTAAACCTGTATGAACCTTACTGTTTACAATACCTCCCTCCACCACCTCATAAAACTGAATTTTCTCACGCTTCAGATAGGTGGAGACGCTGAACATAAGATAAAGGAATATGATAGCAAAAATAATCGTACCCACATTAAGATTCAGCGGACGCCTGTACCGCACTACTTTTCTGTTCTTTTTTTTAGCCATGAAAAAGTCTCCCCAAGCAGGCCTCTTTGGGCACTACGCCGAAAAAACTGCCTTCCATGCCAGGCATTTACGTCCCGGCAGGTTGGCAGTCCATCACTTCTGTCACCTATTTTACCGCAGAAACTGTATCCTTATAATGAAATCACCACATCACCTTGAACGCACTCCGGAAGATCTGCCTTATCGCTGGAAATGCTCAAAACGAAGGTTACATGATACTTCTCACCAATCCCTTTCAATGTCATATATGTATCAGAAATGTCCTTTCCCTCTAAATAGGCCAGCTTTAAAAAACTATCCAGATACATGGTCTCCAAATCATGATCCTGAGAAATAATTCCGCAAATAAATCCTAAAAACCCTTCACTGCTGCCCATTGGAAATTCGTTTACATTGATGAGACGAATCTTATTGTTCAGCTCATACATATGCTGAGAACTCTTATCCAGATATACAACGGTGCCATGGGCATCTTTCATTCCGGTATTCGCCATATCCAACAGTTGCTTCGTCTTACCCTTGCCTTTTCTTCCTGCAATAATCTGAATCATACCAATCTCCTCCTTGCGTTATATAGGTTGTATAAAAATCAGTTCATATTACTCTGATTATAGTATAAGTTCACAAGAAGTGCAATCACTATTTGACGATTTCAGAAATTATGTTCTCCATATTATCATAAAGACCCGAACGGCTGTCTGCCTTCAGAACAACGGATATATACTCCTTATCACCGGAGTCCTTGGTGCCCATAATCAGACAATAGCCTGCAGACTGTGTCGTGCCCGTCTTACCGCCAAATACGGTTAGACCCTCAGGCGTCTCTCTCTCTCCTGTCATAAACCAATTTCCACCCTTCCATGTCTTGGAAACCGGCTGGCTGTCCTTGTCGTGATAGTTTGCTGTATACTCTTTTGTTCCAATTACCTGGCGAAACACAGGATATTTGAGAGCTTCGTTAAACATAAGATATAAATCATAGGCTGTAGTATAATGGTTTGGATCGTTGAGTCCATGGGGATTTATGAAATGGGTTCCTGTTGCCCCCAAGGCAGCTGCCTCCTCATTCATCATCTCTGCAAACCCCTCAATGCTTCCTGCCATGTGAATCGCAATGGCTGCTCCTGCATCATTGCCTGAGGGAAGCATTAATCCATAAAGCAGCTGTTCCATGGTTAACGTATCTCCAGGCCGGATCCCACAAAGAGTAGCTCCCTCCTCCGTCACCATAGCTTCCTCCGTCACCACGACTCTCTCCTTCAGATCTGCATGCTTGATGGCTACAAGTGCTGTCATCACCTTTGTGATACTGGCAGGATACAGCCGCTCATAGGCATTTTTACTATAAAGAACCTCCTTGTTATTCACATCAAAAAGAGCGGCTGCCTCGGAAGTAGCAAACTCCTGATCAAAGGAGGACTCATCCCCGATCACACAGAGGTCGGAAGCAAATCCATCCATGTAATAGGAGCCTACAGCTAAGTCTGACAAAGCAGAAAGACGAGACTCCATAACGTAGGGATCCTTTATTTGGGGCGTACAGCCTGTGACAGACAAAACTGTCACCATCAGGAAAACAAGACAGACCGCCCTCTCTCCTATCCCAATTCTATGACAGCCGGATGTCCCGGACATTATCTGATTACCTCTCTCCATTCCATGTCTCCTCTGTCCAACGCCTTAATCAGCAACTCAGCAGATGCCAGGTTAGTTGCCAGGGGAATATTGTAGGTATCACAAAGGCGTACCACGTCATTCACATCCGGCTCATGGGATTTGGGATTGTGGGGATCTCTGAGAAAGATGACCAAATCCATCTCGTTGTGCTCAATCTGAGCTGCCATCTGCTGCATGCCGCCTAAATGACCTGCCAGATATTTGTGAATATTCAGATTCGCTACCTCTTCTATCAATCTTCCAGTAGTTCCAGTAGCGTAAAGCGTATTCTTGGTGAGTATCCCCCTGTAAGCGATACAGAAATTCTGCATCAATTTTTTCTTTGCATCGTGTGCTATCAAACCAATCGTCATATCTCGTAACCCTCCTTGGATTAGTAATATCTTGTTTCTCTCTGCAGTCCTACGTTGAGCACCAGACCCATTCCCAAAAACATGCTGATAAGGGAGCTGCTCCCATAACTGATAAAAGGAAGGGGTAATCCGGTATTGGGGAAAATCCCTGTCGCTACAGCAATATTTGCAAAAGCCTGAAACGCAATCAAAGTCGCCATACCAGTGCACAGAAGTCTTCCTGATAAGTCTTTGGCTCGTCCCGCCATCATAAGACATTCATATACAATCAGCAAAAACAGTATAATTACAATTACGCAGCCGATGAATCCCAGCTCCTCTCCGATCACAGCAAAGATAAAATCTGTCTGTTCCTCCGATAAGAAATTACCATTTTTCACAGATGCGATGGTTGTATTATAAAGCCCCTTGCCTCTTAGCTGACCGGAGCCGATGGCTATAATGGAATTGTTCTGCTGGTATCTGGCCTCCCCGTATTGGCTGGGATAAAACCATGCCAAAATACGCCCTGCCTGATACTCCTTAATAAAAGGAATCATACCGTTAAGCAGCAAATATACAAAGGTAGCTATCATAGGAATGGTCACTGCCAGCGTTCCCATAATCCACTTGTAGCCGATGCCACTGGCAAAGACAATTCCCAAAATCATCACCAGTGATACAAGACAGGTAGAAAGGTTAGGCTGCTCAAAAATCAAAAAGGCCGGAATAGAGAACAGAACGGCTGCAACAAGAACAGTCCCCACTTGATTTATCTTTCCCTGATATTTCATAAAATACCAGGAAAAGGTAACAATTAAACCAATCTTCACAAATTCAGAGGGCTGAAGCTGACCAATGGCCGGCAGCTCGATCCAGCGCCTGGCATTGTTCACCTCTCTCCCCCAGATCAGAACTGCCACAAGGCTCAAAATGCAAAGCACATAAACAACCATACTGAAGTTCAAGATCTTGTGGTAATCCACCAGTGACAATCCGATGGTTAGGGCAAGTCCTACTAATACGCCTAAAAGCTGCTTGTTGACTGCATTGGCATCAAGATTGGTGGCGCTCCGTATAACCAGAACGCCTATCACATTGAGAGCAATCATGTAAAGCATCAGCCGAAAATTAAAATATTTAAAATCATAATCCAAAAACATGTTAATAAAGCCCCTTATTCGACATGGAACGAATTGGTATGTTTGCTTGAAGTACAGGCAGGGCTTGTCCAGCCCCTGAGCCGGTTCTCCCCCTCTCCACCTGTATTCGGACCTTGTCCTTTTCTATCTCCATATATTTTGAAATGACATGGATCATATCATCTCTCATCATCAGTATCATCTCCGGTGAGCAGCCTGCCTTGTCGGATACCAGCAAAAGCTTTAGCCGCATCTTAGCTGTCTCTCCGGAACGCCGGGTACAAACACGTGAAAACCATCTCACCTTGACACCTTCCCTTCTACGCACGTCTTAACATGCTGCACAGTCTGGTGAAAAACGTCTCCACCTGACCTGGATTGATCATAGGTATGCTCTCCCCCAAAATCCTGCGGCAAATATCCAGATAAGCCTGTCCTGCCGTAGAACCCATTCCCACCAGAGGTTCCCCCTGGTTCGTAGAAACAACAATATTTTCATCATCAGGCACAGCGCCGATGATGTTTACTGCCAGAATGTCTGATACATCGCCCAGAGACATCATATCGCCCCGCCTTACCATATCAGCCCGGATTCGGTTCACAATCAAATCCACTTCTCCCAGCTCTTCATGCTCCAGGAGACCAATGATGCGGTCTGCATCCCGGATGGCAGAAACCTCAGGGGTCGTAACCACCAGTGCTCTGTCTGCTCCGGCTATGGCATTGTAAAATCCCTGTTCAATCCCTGCAGGGCAATCCAGCAGTATGTAGTCGAATTCCCCTTTCAAGTCCTCCACCAGCTTTATCATCTGCTCTGGATTCACAGCAGTCTTATCTCTGGTCTGTGCTGATGGCAGCAGGTAAAGGTTTGGATATCTTTTGTCTCTTATCAGGGCCTGCTTCATACGACAGTTTCCTTCCACCACATCTACAAGATTGTAGACAATGCGGTTCTCCAGTCCCATGACTACATCCAGGTTGCGCAGACCGATATCTGTGTCAATCAGCACCACACGCTTACCTAAAATAGCCAGTCCTGTTCCCACATTGGCAGAAGTAGTCGTCTTACCTACCCCGCCTTTTCCAGAAGTAATCACAATGACTTCACTCATAGGAACCTCCTGAAAAATTACTTTGCATTTCTATTGTACATTAAATTCCGTGAATTTACCAGTATTTTTTTGCATTAAGTAAAATTCAACATACTGTTTAGAAATGTTTTATTTAAAGGGCGGATTTCTATCCTTCCCTGCTCCAGAAAAGCAAGGCTTGGCCCTCTTCCCAGACGCTTATTCTTCTCGTTCAGCCGGCTGCTGCATTCTCCAATCCGAAGCTGGAGAGGAGCCATTCCGGTTGCTACAATTACTGCATTCTGATTTCCGGCTACGCCCGCCGTCACCGTTCCCCGAAGAGCTCCCAGAACGATAATATTGCCTTTGGCAGTCACTCTGGCTCCCTTATCCACATCTCCGATCACCACAATACTGGCCTCTGATTCCAGGGTATCTCCTTTCTGTAAGGTACCCCGGTAGAACTGACCTGTCTGTGAATTTAATTCCATCAGTTTATCATTCAGCGCTTTTTCACAGCGTTCAATTCGTTCTGCATCTGTATCCAGAAGACAAAGGATCTCTATCTGTGAATTTCTCGTAATCGTATCAACAATCTTGAATTCCTCATCAGCTGTGAGACTGCGCCCCTCCAGGGTGAGCGTCATCTGGACAGAGCCCCAGAATTTGGAGCTCTCACGGAACTTAGTTCCCAGAGCCTCCAAAAGTTCATGAAAGGGCAGCTCTGAATCCAGAATCACAGTCATTCCTGCCTTACTGCTTTTGATTACGACCGAATTGTGCATACAATCACCTCTTTTACTAACTTAATCACCAATATTAACGTTTGACACACCTAAAGCGCCGGAACCTTCTATCTGTTCCAGGGTGGTATATCCAAAATAATATTCATACACCTTTTTTCCAAGGGTGGCAGCATTGGTTCCTGCATAGCCGTAGGGGATATTAATGGTTACTGCTATCTCCGGCTGGCTGTAAGGAGCAAAGGAAACAAAAAATGCATGGTTTGCGCGGGTCTTTGTCTCCTGTGCCGTACCCGTCTTACCTGCTACCTCCACCGGCAAATCAGAAAAAATACGTTTGGCGGAACTGTCGGTAATCACACGGCGCATCCCCGTCTGTACTGCATCCCAGGTGGTATCTGCCACTTCGATCTGTGAGTAAACCTCCGGTGTGTAATCCTTAATTAAATTGCCGTCAGAGTCTGTAAGCTTATCCAGAAGACTTAATTCAAACACGGTTCCTCTATTAGCAATGGCTGACACATAACGGGACAGCTGTACATTGGTATAAGAGTGAGTTCCCTGTCCAATGGCAGAACGCTCCGGATCCTTGTCTGTCAGCTGAGGATCATTTTCCGGAATTTCCACACCCGAGGTATGATCCAGACCGAACATAGAGGCATATTTGCGAATGATCTCCAGACCTGCGTCGGTGGAATAAACGCCGTATTCATTGGTACCCATCCTATGGGCAGCTTCGGAAAAGAAATAGTTACAGGAATTCTCCAGAGCCCCCTCTATGTTCAAATGATTATGACGTCCAGGATAAATCCAGCATTTGATATCCGGGGTTACCTCCACGTAATCACCTGTACACTCTATGGTCGACACGGTGTCAATGGCACCTTCCTCCAAGGCAGCCACTGCCGTAATAGGCTTAAAGGTAGAACCTGGCGCCTTCCTGGCCTGAGTGGCATTGTTGTAAAGGGGCTTAGACATATCTTCATTCAACTGGCTGTAGTAAGCTGCATCCACGCTTCCGGACAGAAGGTTGTTATCGTAGCTTGGATAGGTCACCAGCGCCCTCACCTCACCGGTTCTAACATCAGTAACTACACAGCCGGCTGTACAGGGATCCAGAGCCAGCTGAGCAGGTGTTAACTGGATCTTAGATATTTTGTCTCTCATAAATACAAAGGCATAATTCTCATCCCCAGACTGAAGAGCTGCTATCTCCTGAGGATTGTTTTCCAGAACTCCCTGAGAGTAAAGTGCCAAACAGAGCTGACGTCCTGTAATCACCTGATTGTTAACAAGGTAGCGGAACATCTGCTTTGTAAATTTGCTGTCATTCCTAAGGGACTCTGTTACATAGTCCACCAGCTGGTTGAATATGTCATCTGCCCCGGAATACTTGGTGGTTGTCACATCCAAACGGGTTGTATCAACCCAGCTTGCAGAGATTCCACTATAAATATAATCCCGAAGGCTAATACTTCCCTGACTCCAGCTTAAGTATTCCTGAGAGCTCTGATCGATCTTATCTTTTTGTATAATACCGATGGAGGTGTCAGACAGAAAAGAGTAGATATAGCTCATATAAGCCGACAAATCCTCCGGCAGCTCGTTCATCGTCCTTGCATGAGGACTTTTAAGCTCATTGCTGAGAGTGTTCAAAATCTGCTCTCTGGAGGACTCATAAATCGAATAAATTTCCTTCTCAATCTCTGTTGCATCCTCCTCAGACATGGCTGACAGAGAAAGAACATTGTTGTTAATCAGCTGATAGTAAGCATCCTTGACAGGAATCGGAATCTTTGAAGAGTCTGTTACCTTGGAAAGATCCACATCCTCATTCACCAGCTGATGCGCCAGAATACCCGCCAACTGCTTCTCAATCAGATTATAGATAGCAATCTGTAAATCTCTGTCTATGGTAAGATAGATATCATTTCCTGCTTTGGCATCGGTCTGCTCAATGATCTCTCTGGGGCGTCCCATATTGTCTACATACATTCTGGAATATCCCTTTTCCCCCTGAAGCTCCAGCTCCAAAGACTTTTCAATCCCTGTACGCCCCACAATATCATTAAGATCGTATTTGTTCTCTCCCTCTCCAACCCGATCTTTGACCTCATCTAACTGGTGCCACTGAGCATTCAGCTCTGCAATCTGCTCTTCCTGAACCTTTCCTGTATACCCAATAATCGGAGCAAAGTACAGACTGTCGTTATACTTGCGGATGGAGGACTGCTCTACTCTCACACCCTTTAGATTCGCAGCATTTTCATTGATTTCCATCATGGTTTCATCGGAAATTCCGGTGCATACGGTAGTTGTTTCATACTTCTGGTATTCAGTCAGCTTCATTGTATAAATAATATTGATAATATCCAGAGCTGTCTTATCCGGGAGAATCAGAGGATTTCCATTTTCATCCTTCATCTTATCCAGCTCGTAAAATTGCTTTTTATATTCAAAGGCCTCCCTTGCTGTAATATTAGAGCGATACTTTCCCTTTGCATCATCCAGCTTGTCGGTACTGGGAAGACCGTAAAAATTTAAAAGAAAACGATTCCTGGCAGACTCTGAACCATAGGTAAATATCATCTCTCCGTCCTGATCAATGGCAAGCTCCAGTTTCCCATCCACCGTCTCGCCTCTCCGATCCAAAATACTTACCAGACGGTATAGCATGGCATTTCGATCCGCCGGACGGGAATAATCTCCTGTATCCTGAATGGTAATCACATAAGCCAGCTGGTTATAAGCCAAAAGATTCCCATTGTGATCATAAATATTGCCTCTTGTACCTGGAGTTGTGGTGCTTTTTTCCGTCCTCTGCATATACTCTTCCTGATAGTTCCTCCCCTCCAATATCTGCATATGAAACAGCTTTCCTATCAGAGCCGCAAACATAAGGGTAAACACAACAGAAAGGGCAAAGAGCCTGGACGCAAATAATTTTCTAAAAAAATCCTTAAGGATTTCCCGTAATTCATTAAACAAGATGTTTATCTCTCCTTTTTCCTATATCCCCCACCCTTCTGCTGGCAGATAAAAACAGCTGGTAAATTAAAAGTGTGGTGACTGCTGTAAATATGGTTTCAGGTAAAATAATGGTCCAAAAATAATAGGGTAAATCCATTCTTCCTCTGATGAGAAAACGGAAAATATAGATGTAAAAGCTGTACCACAGTCCGTTTACAACGCTTAGAATCAGAGGAAGGGTGATGTAATCTTCATAATAATATTTTGTAAAAATACCGTTTACATAGCCGATATATACATAGATTAAAGTGTAAAATCCGAAAGGCCCGCTGTAAAACAGATCCAGCAAAAGGCCTGACAGAACACCGTAGAACATTCCTGCATTTTTCCCATGAATAAAACCGAAGGAAAAGGTTAGAATCAGCAGCAGATTGGGTGTTACTGACAGAAAAGGCAGCAGGGGAAACACACAGTTTTGTACTGTAAATGCCAGTACAATAAATAATATATTAATAAGAGCCTGTTTTATCTTTGCATTTTTCAATTTGGAGCCGCCTCTCCTGTATCTTTAACCTCTGTGAGAATCAGTACTTCCTGGAGGTTATCAAAATTTGCTGCCGGAATCAGATAACCGGACTGGGTCAAATGTTCCGAATCAACGGTCACATCTGCCGCATAGCCGATCAAAATCCCCGGAAGGAATTTGGAACTGATATTGGAAGTGACAATCTGATCTCCATCCCGAACAACTGCATCCTTGGAAAACTCTGTCAGCTTTAATCTTCCTTCCTCATAGAGAGTCAGATCACCGGCTACAATACAGCTGTAGGAGGAGTTCACTTTCATCGCTCCCACACGGCTGGAATCATCAATGATAGAGCGCACAGTCGCATAGTTAGCCCCCACATCCGTCACAATCCCCACCAGTCCTCCATCAGCCACTACATTCATATCGACTGCTACCCCGTCGGATGAACCTTTGTTAATACGGAACACCTGGAACCATTTCTCTGAGTCTCTGGCAATGACTCTGGCGCCTATCTTTTCGTACTGCATGTACTTCTGATCCAGATCATACAGCTGCCGAAGGCGCTCCAGTTCATACTGTTCCACCTGAAGACGGCTATTCTCCTCCATCAGCTGATCTACCTGTTTTTTTAGCTCCTCATTGTCACTTAAGGCACGATTTAAGGTTCCATATGTGCTAATCTCTTTGTATAGTCCGGTTCCCACTGCATTAACACCAGACTGAATGGGAATGAGAAAATACCCTACTCCGGTGCGCAAAGGTTCCATAATTCCATCCTTCAAAGAAGTGATGCCAATTAGTAATACACAAATCACTGTAAGAGCCATCAATATATATTTACTGTGTTTCGATTCCATGGATACCATTCCTTTTAGATATATTTTGTAATGATTTGTCCTTTCAACGTTCTGTCAGGTAGACGGTAGCATCACAGCAGGCCTTGCTGACGAAAGCTCAAGTAGCATCTGTCTCCGATGATAATATGATCCATCAGCTGAACTCCCACCAAATCTCCTGCTTCCTTCACACGTCTGGTCAGAAGAATATCTGCGCGGCTGGGAGCGGTATCTCCGCTTGGATGATTGTGAACCAGAACCATTCCCACCGCCCTGCACCGAAGGGCTTCAATCAGAAGCTCTCTGGGCGTCATAACAGATGCATTCACCGTCCCTCTGGAAATGAGAAGATCTTTAATCATAGCCTGTTTTGTATTAAAAAACATAACACGGATCTCTTCCTGCTCCAAATGACGCATATCTTCCATGTAATATTCCGATATCTCTTCTGGATGGCCGAAGATGATGGGACGTTCATTGGCCTTTCGCTTCCAGATCCTCCGTGAAAGCTCACCGATGCATAAAAGCTGAATGGCTTTCACCTTGCCAATCCCCTTAATTTGTGTCAAATCTGTCAGTGAATGATGCAAAAGCCCCAGCAGTCCATCTCCTGGGTTGCCAAGGGCTAAAAGCTTATCTGCCAGGGCAAGGGAAGTGTCCTCCCTGCTGCCTGTACGTATGATCACCGCCAGAAGCTCCCCATCAGACAAGGCTTTGGGACCTGTTTGAAGGCATTTTTCATAGGGGCGGTCTGAAACAGGTAAATCCTTCATTCTTATTCTTTCCATCTCTCTCCTAACTACGCACCTCTCCAAGTACAAAGTTTGAGAAACATGTATTGTAATTTAGATATACCGATAAACGATCAGAGCAATGGCCACCCCTATTATACTTGCCATGGTTATCTTGATGGTAAGTCCAAAGGTAATAACCAAAATTCCAAAATTGACGACAAGGGGGGTATCAAGCCCAAAGGACTGTCCAAAATTCAGCCATTCCAGCCAGGATATTCCATCTGCCAGCTGTCCAATGAATCCCCCAAGAACAATTCCTGTAAGGAGCATAATTAATAAAATCCAAAAATTCTTGTAATGCATGTATCCATCCTCCAGTCTCTTTCGCCGATGCTGTATGGACACTTACACCACGCGCTTCTTCAGCTTTGTAAGCTGCCAAAGAGAAAGCTGCTCAGCCGGGAAATCCGGCTAAGTGTTCACAGTATACCATACTATAGTTAGAGTGTCATCTTAATATTTTTGCACCAGTCGGAATGACTCTATGATAATTTCGTTATAACACCATCATCCAAAAGCTGTTGAAGAGATTTCAAAATTCCCAGTTTTCCATGATACCAGGTAAGACCGCCCTGAAAATATGCGGTGTAAGGCGGCTTAACCGGCCCATCTGCTGACAATTCAATGGAAGATCCCTGAACAAAAGCGCCTGCTGCCATAATTACCTGACTGTCATATCCAGGCATATCCCAGGGCTCCGGGGTTACAAAGCTGTCCACTGGTGCGGAATATTGAATCCCCTTGCAAAAGGCTACCAGTCCCTTCTCACTTCCAAAGGTAATGGCCTGAATAATGTCATGGCGAGCTTCCTTTTCATTCGGGAACACCTCAAAACCAAGCTGCTGGTAAACATTCGCTGCAAAAATAGCCCCCTTAACAGCTCCTGCCACTACAGTGGGAGCCAAAAACAGGCCCTGGTAGAGCTGCTGATTCATCCCAAGACTGGCTCCCACTTCCTTGCCCAGCCCTGGTGCGCTTAAACGGTAAGAAGCGCGATCGACACATTCTTTCTTTCCCACAATATAACCGCCGATGGGAGCCAATCCTCCCCCTGGATTCTTGATTAAGGATCCTACGATCATGTCTGCTCCCAGATCTGTGGGCTCTATCGTTTCAACAAACTCTCCGTAACAATTATCTACCATACAGATAACCTCAGGCTTTCTGCTTTTAATAAAAGAAATAAGCTCTCCTATCCTGTTTACAGAAAGAGTCGGGCGGACTGCATATCCTTTGGAACGCTGTATGGTTACTAACTTTGTTTTTTCATTGATGGCTCTCTCTATCTTCTCAAAGTCAAAGCTTCCATCCTCGAGAAGATCCACCTGACGGTAAGTAACCCCATATTCTTTTAAAGAGCCGGTTGATTCACGGATTCCTATCACCTCTTCCAAAGTATCATAGGGCTTTCCCACTGGAGAAAGAAGCTCATCTCCAGGGCGCAGATTTCCTGAAAGGGCCACATGAAGAGCATGGGTACCGCTGATAAGCTGGGGACGAACCAGGGCGCTTTCTCCGCAGAATACACTGGCATATACATCCTCCAGGGTATCCCTCCCCAGATCATTGTAACCATATCCGGTTGTGGCTGAAAAGTGAATATCACTGACCCGGTTCTCCTGCATACCCCTGATCACCTTTAGCTGGTTATATTCAGCAGTCTCATCTATCCTCTTAAACCGGGCATTCAACTCTTCTTCTATCTTCAAGCCAAATTCCAGTACCTCTTTGCTGATCCCAAGCGCTTTATAAATCTCACCTGTTTTTTTTCCTTCCATCATTGTCTGATCTCCGTTTCTAAAAGGGGGTTCCCCTGGTCATCTCTCACCGGATGGTATGAACTTCCAATCCGGCTTGTTATTGTATCACAATCCCCTGGTTAATGCAATCCTCTATGATTCGTTCTAAAACCAGAGACAGATCTCCCTGAAACTCAGAAAGATTAAGCCAGGTCACATCCCTCTCTCTTTTAAACCAGGTAAGCTGACGCTTTGCAAAATGGCGGGTGTCCCGCTTTAAACGGTATACTGCCTCATCCAGAGAGCATACTCCATTCAGATAATCTAACATTTCCTTGTATCCTAACCCCTGCATGGAGGTCTGACCTCTATGGCAGCCCATCTCCTTAAGCTTTTTCACTTCCTCCACCAGCCCCTTCTCCAGCATCAAATCTACCCTGTGGTCAATGCGCTGATATAGATGGGAGCGTTCTGTAGTCACTACATAATAGCGGAAATTGTAAGGGGACTCCTTCTTTCGTTCCCTCTCATTATGAAGAGAAATCGGCTCTCCTGTCTGGCGGACATATTCGAGAGCCCGGATCACCCGCTTCACGTTGTTGGGATGAATCTCCAAAGCTGCCTTTGGATCCACCTTCTGAAGCATTCGATGAAGAATCTGAGGGGCGTTATCTCCCTCTCTTTCGGCTAATTCCTCCAATTCTCTTCGAATAGAATCATCTCCCCCACCTTCCCTGAAATCAATTCCATAGAGAAGGGACTGGATATAAAACCCGGTTCCTCCAGTCAATACAGGAATGCGTTCCCGTTGGAAGATCCCTTCCAGAGCTTCCTTTGCCATAGCCTGAAACATAACCACATTAAACTCCTGATCCGGTTCCAGCACATCAATTAGATGATGAGGGATTCCTGCCATTTCTTCCCTGGTAATCTTTGCAGATCCAATATCCATATGTCGGTATACCTGCATGGAATCTGCACTTATAATCTCCCCATCAATGGCTCCTGCCAGCTTGATGGAAAGCTCTGTTTTCCCAACTGCTGTGGGACCGGTAAGTATGATCAATGGCTGTTTCATATACCTTACACTCCTTTCATGGAGGAACTTCGGGACATAGCTAAACAATCCTCTTAAATTTTTTCTCCAGTTCATATTTGGTCATGGAGATAATGGTAGGACGACCATGAGGACAGGCATAGGGATTGTCCAGATCCAGCAGTTGATCGATCAGGCTGTCAGCTTCTGCCGCCGATAAGGTCATATGACCCTTCACAGCTGCCTTGCAGGACATAGATGCAACTTTCTCATAGATAATCTCCGGACTCTGGACAGAGGTATCCTCTGACAAACCATCCAGCATCTCGATTAAAAGTTCTTTCTTAGCAAGGGAAAACAGGTTTGCGGGAACCCCTCTCACTGCGTACTCCCTTCCGCCAAAATGCTCTATCTCAAATCCCATTCCCGTGAAATAACTCATATATTTTTTCAAAAGTACTTCCTCATTCATATTTAGAGTGAGTATGATGGGAGGCTCGATCATCTGAGTGTGGTATTTTCTGTCCTTTAACATGTTCAGCGTTTTTTCATAGAGGACCTTTTCATGGGCTGCATGCTGATCTATAATAAACAGCTGATCCTTGAACTCCACCAGCCAGTAGGTGGCAAAGACCTGCCCAATCAGCTTATGTCTTACACGTGATTTTGCATCCAAAAGCTTTCCGTCAAACAGATCCATCTGTTCCGGCAATGGGTTGGGCTGCGTTTCAGAAACAGGCAGAGTCGGTGAGCCTTTCGCCTCTTCTGTGACAGCAGTCCCGGTTTTCCGGTTGCTCTGGGAAGAGTCGGAAGAAGCTTTTTCTTTGCTCTGCTCCCTCTTCCTCTCCTTCATCCACTCAGGCATTAATTCATTGACAAAGGAAGGGGTCCGGTTCTCCCGCCAGGGTGTTTCAGAAGAAAAATCGGTCTTCAGCTTCTCCCTGCGGTGAACTTCAAAAGGCTCCGGCCTGGGAGCCTGGTGCTCCACTGATTCTTTTTTCTCCTTCTCCTCTGTCAGGCTTATCTCAGGAATCAGTTCCTTGTGGGATAAAGCGGCGCTTACTGCCTGCTCCACAGCGCGATACACCTTCTCCCCGTCTGAAAAGCGCAGCTCCATCTTCGTGGGATGGACATTCACATCCAGCGTCTCAGGATCAATGTTCAGATGAAGCATGGTGAAAGGATACTTATGCTGCATCATGAAGGGCTTGTAAGCCTCTTCAATCCCTTTGGAAATAAGGCTGCTTTTAATATAGCGTCCATTGATAAAATAATTTTCATAATTGCGGTTGGAGCGGGCGATTACCGGCTTTCCAATCAATCCTGAAATCTTGATTCCTTCCTCCTGTGTATCTACCAAAAGAAGGTTCGTTGCTATCTCCCGTCCAAAAACAGTGTAAATCAGATCCTTCTGATTATGATTACCGGAAGTATAAAGCTTGTTTTGATGATTCATAATGAAGCGGATGGAAATATCCGGATGAGACAGAGCAATCTTTTCCACCACAGCGGACACCTGGGCTCCTTCTGTCATGGGAGTCTTGAGAAATTTTCTTCGGACCGGAGTATTATAGAAGAGATTTCTCACAATGAGGGTAGTTCCCTCAGGCGCCCCTACCTCCTCCAGCTCTTTTGTTTCTCCCCCTTCAATCTGATATCGGAAGCCCGTCAAGCTGTCACCCGTCTTTGTTATCAGCTCTACCTGGGCTACCGAAGCGATACTTGCCAGAGCCTCCCCTCTAAACCCAAGGGAAGAAATAACAAACAGATCCTCTACTGTTTTAATCTTGCTGGTAGCATGACGCAGAAAAGCCAAAGGGATCTGTTCCTTTGGAATACCGCTTCCATTGTCTGTTACACGAATGAAGGAGATACCTCCATCCTTTATCTCCACTGTCACTGCTGTGGCCTGAGCATCAATGGCATTTTCCAAAAGCTCCTTTACCACAGAAGCAGGACGCTCGATTACTTCTCCTGCTGCGATTTTATTAATTGTATTTTGATCCAATACGGTTATGTTTGCCATATTATTTTATCTCCTGAAACGTGAGAAAACTCCAGGGGTTCACTGCCGGACAGCTCTTATGGATCACAGATCCATAAGACCCTCCAGCAAATGGATGCTCATAGTTCCTTCTTCCAGATTCACATCTAAAATACAGTCCCCAATGGCTGGAACTAAAAGCTCTTTTCCACTCTCCAGCTCTACTACGTAAACGTCATTGGCTCCTGTCTCCAGCACATCCTTCATCACACCCAGAGCTTCCCCCTGGTCATTCATTACCTTCAACCCGATCAAGTCCGTAATGAAATACTCATCTGGTCCCAATTCTACTGCATTCTCCCTGGAGATCAGCAGGTCTTTTGATTTATACTTCTCAATATCGTTCATATTGTCATATCCCTTAAATTTCAGGATCACCATGTTCTTAAAAAACTTTACATGCTCAATCTTTAACAATATCTGTTCTTTTCCTGTGTCAAGTATTACTTCCTCTAATTGTTTAAAGCGGGTGGCATCATTGGTAGTAGGGAATACCTTCACTTCCCCCTTTATTCCATGTGTAGAGGTAATGACGCCTACCCTAAGCATATCTTCCATATTCTCTAACCCTCTGTTCATAAGATATTTAAGGAAAAACCGCCTGGCGTATGTGCCGGCGGCTTTTCCTTACTGAATCTCAACGATTACTTTCTTGTCTTCCTTGGATGCAGCGGCCTTGACTACGGAACGGATCGCTTTTGCAATTCGGCCCTGTTTGCCAATGACCTTACCCATGTCGGCGGAAGATACCTTGAGCTCAAGTAAGATATCTTCACCCTTCATAGTCTCGGTAACCACTACCTCTGCAGGGTTATCCACCAGTGCTTTTGCAATCACTTCTACTAATTCCTTCATCTCTCCACCTCACTTACACCAATTACTGAATGCCGGCGATTTTTAAGAGCTTTCCAACGGTCTCAGTGGGCTGTGCGCCTGTTGCTAACCACTTCTTAGCTGCTTCCTCATTAAACTTGATTACGCTTGGTTCCTTTGTTGGATCATAGTAACCAACCTCTTCAATAAATCTTCCATCTCTTGGGGATCTGGAATCTGCAACTATGATTCTATAGAAAGGAGCCTTTTTCTGTCCCATTCTTCTTAATCTCATCTTTACTGCCATGTGATCTCACCTCCTTGTATCTTTTCTTATATTAGACATATATTAGACATACAGGATAATCCTGTCTGACTACTGAATTTAAAAGGGCAGCTTCATCTTTCCGCCCATAAGTCCTCCCAGAGCGCCAAAGGCGCCCTTGCGCTTTCCTCCGCCCATAAGACCCGGCAGTTGCTTCATCATCTTCTTCATCTGTTCAAACTGCTTCACCAGACGATTCACCTCGCTGATCTCCACCCCTGCCCCGCTGGCAATACGCTGTTTTCTGGAAGGGTTGATAAGATTGGGGTTCGTCCGCTCCTCCTTTGTCATGGAAAGGATAATGGCCTCTACCCGTTTCATGGATTTCTCACCTTCGTCCATATCTAATCCGGACAACTGATTCCCCATGCCCGGCATCATAGAAAGGATACTCCCCATGCCTCCCATCTTCTTAATCTGCTGCATCTGGCTTAAGAAGTCCTCATAATCAAATTCTGCCTTGCGCAGCTTCTGACTTAACTCCCTGGCCTGTTCTTCATCCACCTCAGCCGTCGCCTTCTCAATGAGAGACTGAATATCCCCCATTCCAAGAATTCGTGAGGCCATCCGATCAGGGTAAAACTGTTCTAAGTCAGACAGCTTCTCCCCCATACCAACGTATAGAATCGGCCTTCCCGTAACCGAACGGATGGAAAGAGCCGCACCGCCCCTGGTATCTCCATCCAGTTTTGTAAGGATCACACCATCGATCCCGATCCTCTCATGGAAGGTTCCTGAGACATTCACTGCATCCTGACCTGTCATGGAGTCCACCACCAATAGGGTCTGATGAACCTCTACCTGCTCCTTGATGGAGATTAACTCGCCCATCATATCCTCATCAATATGAAGACGGCCGGCAGTATCCAGAATCACTACATTCATGCCGTTTTTTGATGCATGCTCAACGGAAGCCCTGGCAATGTCCACAGGGTTGTTCTTATCCCCCATGGAGAACACAGGCACTCCTACCTTTTCCCCATTAATCTGCAACTGTTTAATTGCTGCCGGGCGATAGATATCACAGGCTACTAAAAGAGGCTTGCGCCCTTTCCCTTTCAACTTTCCCGCAATCTTCGCTGTGGTGGTCGTCTTACCTGCGCCCTGAAGCCCCGTCATCATAATAACCGTGATCTCATTGCCGGGCTTTAAGGAAATCTCCGTGGTTTCAGAACCCATAAGACTTACCAGTTCTTCTGTTACAATTTTAATCACAGTCTGACCGGGAGTCAGGCTGCCAAACACATCCTCACCTACGGCTCTCTCCTGTACAGAACTTACAAACTGCTTCACTACCTTAAAGCTTACATCTGCTTCCAGAAGAGCCATCTTGACTTCCTTTAAAGCTGCTTTTACATCTGCCTCCGTGAGGCGGCCTTTACCCCGCAAATGTTTGAATACATTCTGTAATTTATCGGATAAGCTTTCAAAAGCCATGAAATAAACCTCCTAAGGGCTGACCCCTATCTTACAGGGTGCCGGTGATTTCACCTGACAATCGGCGAATCTGATGGATCAGAGCCATATCCCCTGTCATAACGCATTCGTCTGCCAGACGCTCCATCTCAGAAGCCATCTCACCAATCTTCATGAACTTGGCAATCAGCTGAAGCTTGGCTTCATATTCTTCCAGTATCTTATCGCACCGCTTCACCAAATCATGGATGCCCTGACGGGTAACTCCCTGCTCTTTGGCTATCTCACTAATAGACAGGTCGTTTAAGACTACATCTTCATAAATTCTTCTTTGATGTGCTGTAAGCAGTTCACCGTAAAAATCATATAGCAAGCCTTGTTCTACAATCTTTTCCATCTCAACCACCTGGGATATCATACACCACAAAGCCATTCGTGTCAAGTATTTTTACTTGACATTTAAAGTGTTTTTAGTTCAGTCCTCCCCCATCCCTCTAAATCAGGCGGCAATTTCGGATCTCACTTCAGAGCGGAGCCTTCTATCACATCTGACAAGCCCCCAATATCATAGGATTCTGCGATCAGATCCGCTTTCAATCCCATGGTTTCCAGGGCAGAGGCCGTCATCCTTCCAATACTGACAAGCTTTGGGACTTTGAAAGGGTTGGATTCCGGATCAAGAAACTGTTCCAGAGAAGCTGCATCCTTAAAATAGGATTTCACACCGGAGGCGCTGGCAAATACCAGATAATCATATGTATCAGCTCCCTGTTCTTCACTCTTTTTCCGGTGACCTCTTACCTCATATAAAACAATATCCTCAAAAGCCGCACCTGATTGCTTCACCTCTTTTGTCAGCTCTCCGGATCCGCCAAAGGCGCGTGGAATCAGAATATGATCCTCCTTTGCTAAAAGAGGGGAAAGCCCTCTTCCCAGCCCCTTAGCGCTGTGTTCTTCGGGCATATAGTCGGGAAAAAATCCGTGTTCATGCAGCTTATCCGCTGTTCCCGGACCGATCACTGCGAATTTAACCCTGCCTAAAGCTCGGTAATCACGCCCGGACTTTAAAAGCCCTCGAAAGAACAGAGTCACCCCATTGGCACTGGTAAATACGACCCAGGTATAAGCTTCCAAGTTTCTGTAAGCCTCTTTCATCTCCTCGGAGTTCTCCCTGGAACGAATCTCCATGGCACAGGCCCATGTACAGGAAGCGCCTTTTGCTTCCAGTACAGCTTTCAGCTTCCCTGCAAAATGTTCTGTTCCCACGATTCCTACCCGGAACCCTGAGAGTGGTTGATTCAGATTGGAGCACATCTTATAATCTGCCACATCGCCAACTACAATAACAGCAGGAGTTGTCAGTCCTGCTTCCTTCACCTTTTCTTCCAGGTTCCCAAGATTCCCCCGCACCACACGCTGATCAGGAAGGGTGCCCTTCTCAATCACTGCAGCCGGAGTTTCAGAGGGCTTTCCCCCATCCATCAGACGCTTTACAATCAAAGGCAGCTGCCTTAGACCCATGAGAAACACCAAGGTTCCAGGAAGCCTGCCATATAGTTCAAAGCCCTGAGGCATGCAGTCCTGTCCACTCTGTGTATGGCCTGTAATGACATGAAAGCTTCTGCTCACCTCCCGGTGAGTCACGGGAATTCCGGCACATTCAGGTACTGCCACAGCAGAGGTCACTCCAGGTACCAGCTCATAAGGAATCCCTTCCTTCTCCAAAGCCATAACCTCCTCACCTCCCCGTCCAAAAACAAAGGGATCGCCCCCTTTCAGGCGCACTACCATAAGCCCCTCACCTGCAAGCTTTAAAAGAATTTGATTGATCTCCTCCTGCTTCATGGAATGACAGCCCATCTGCTTCCCTACGAATCTATGTCTGCACCCTGGCTGAGTCCACCTTAACAGCCCCTCTGATGCCAGGTGATCGTACACCACAGCATCACAGATTTTTAAAATTTCCTGACCCTTTAATGTAATAAGACCTGGATCCCCGGGACCTGCTCCTATTAGATACACCTTGCCTTGCTTCTTCATCTTACTCCTCTCCTCGACTGTCTGAGCATGCCCCTTTCTCCCTGGAACCCAATCTCCCGGCGGCCTTCTGTGCCAGATTCTCCAGTTCATCGGGTGTTATTCCGCCCTCCAGAGAAATCTGGCGGATCCTGCCATTTCTTGAACTGATTCCCCAGACTTTGATCCTGCCATCACAAATTTGAGAGTAAACACCAATGGGCTCATGGCAGCCTGCTCCAAGAAGCGCTAGAATCCGGCGTTCCAGCGTCAAGCACAAACGTCCTTCCCGGTTATCCACAGCAGCACAGAGAGCCGCAGCCCGGCTTCCTTCCAGCCCTTCCACTGCCATGATCCCCTGTCCGCCTGCAGGAATAAAAATTTCAGGGTGAAAAAAATGAAAGTCATAGGGGCTTTCCTTTCCCTCATCATTGAGCAGACCCAATCGCTTAAGCCCGGCAGCTGCCAGAATGATACCGTCATACATCCCCTCCTCCAATTTCCTTAGACGAGTCTGAACATTTCCCCGAAGGGTTTCACAACGAACCAAAAGAGAAGCCGGCCAGAGCCCATCAGAGACTGTCTGGGACAATGCCAGAAGCTGTCGTCTGGGGCTGGATGTACCAATCCGTAGGTTCTGCCTGCCGGAGCATTCTGTCTGACTGCTATCGGTTTCTGAAAAAAGAGAGACATGGGAGTTTGCTCTATGAGTCAGACCACTTCCCTTTAAAGTAACCAGAACGTCTCGGGGATCCTCCCTTTCAGAAACAGCCACAAGTGTCAGACCTGGAGCCAGCTCCATAGGCATATCCTTAGCGCTATGAACAGCCAAATCTATGATCCCATCCAGAATGGCCTGTTCAAATTCTGAGACAAACACACCCTTCCCTCCAAATTCCTGAAGAGGTTTGTCCAGTATTTTATCTCCTAAGGTATCTTTTGTCACTATCTCGATCTCAATGTCTGGCCACGCCTTTTTTAAAGCTGCTGCCACCAGTTCTGTCTGAACCAGAGCAAGGGCGCTTTTTCTGGTACCAATACGAATGGTTTTACTCATATTTTTCTTCCAGCTTTCTCTTTATAATTTCCTGAATCATCTCATCAGTAAGCAGGCAGCCATGATCCAGACCTTCCTTTGCAAGCTGACGAAACACAGCTGTCCTGATATCCGGAGAACCGCAGCATGCATCCTTCACCTGATCTCTCACACTGCCCAGCTGTTCTGCCAGCCTTCCAATCCCCTTGGGAACAGCAAAGGAGAGACGGGTCTTGATAAGATGAGCCAGAGCAGGACTTGTGCCTTCTGTTGAAATCCCTACCGTAACAGCGCCATCCTTTATAAGGGAAGGAAATAAAAAAGAACATTCTCCTTTTCCATCAGAAGAGTTTACGGGAATCCCTCTGTTTTTACACAAAACTCCCACTTTCCGGTTCAACTTCTGACAGGAGGTAGCAGCGATTACAAACTGAGCCTCAAAAAGATCTTCCTCCTCAAATCCCCTTTCTGCCAGCCTAAGCTTCTCCCTCCAGGCTCCCTCCCCCTTTAGCTCTTTGAAATCTCTGCTGATCTCAGGTGCAACCACTTGAATATGGACGCCAAAGGGCAGAAGCTCCCTGGCTTTTCGGAAGGCTACGGCTCCTCCGCCCACAATCAGCCATCGGGTATTTTCAATCTCTGCAAAAAAGGGGAAGTATCCCATATTTATATCACACTCTCCTTCAAACTCTGTTGTGATCCACTCCGAATAGGATCGTTCCTGCGCCTGCTAGAGCTCCTCGTCCCTCTGACGTCTCCTCTCCTCCACAATCCGCTCAAATTCTTCTTCTGTAAAACCAATATCTGCCAAACGCTGTCTGCGCTTTTGACGGAGCTGCTGCTCCCGCTCCCGCTCTGCCTCTCTTCTCTTTTTTACCACAATAACTCCACCAGCAGCCAGAATTCCCAGAGAAATAAAGACACCTGTTAAAATAATCCCATTTCCGGAACCCTGCATTTTAAATCTTCCGAACAGACTCCCAAGGCTTTTTCCTATCCCTCCTTGACCAGAACCGTTTCCTTCTGAACTCTCTCCTGGAGTTGCCACTGTATCCACTGTATTCTTTCGTGTACTCAGAAGCCAGGCATAACCTATTTCCCTCTCATTGTAACTATAATTTATCCTAGCTACTGCCCCTTGAGGGTGTTCTTTCGGAAGCTGTGTTTCCAGAGACTTCTCTGCCTCTGTAAACTGAGCGTCATTAGGAAGTGTGATCACACCCGACTCATCAAACTTCAGCTCAGAGGGATCATAGATCTCTTCCCCTATTTGAACAGGATCCTCTCCTGTAACATAGTCCACTTCATTCTCTCCTACATTTTCATTTTTAAATTTTGTAAATGAAAAATCTAAAATGGTCATTGTATCAGAATAATGTGTCTTCTCTGTACTCTTTAAGGTGACTGCCACCAGCCTGCGTCCATCCTTTTCTGCATAGGTCACAAGAGTCTGACCCGCCTGTGAGGTCCAGCCTGTTTTTCCTGCCTTGGCCCAGGGAAAATAATATTCACTGTCCGGATTCTCATTGTTCTTAACCAGCTGATGCTCTATGGAAAAAGTGACACCCTCCGGATTATTGGCAGTAGCAGGGATAGACGCCCGGTTGGTGGAACAGATTTCAAGAGCCAGAGGATTCTGAAACACCGCTCTGGCAATCAATGCCATATCATAGGCAGAGACTCTCTGATTGTCATCATTTAAACCGGAAGGATTCGCAAACTTGCTTCCATCCACACATCCTATCGCTTCCAGCTTTTCATTCATCATATCCACAAAGGCAGACTGACTCCCTGCCACATGTTCTGCCAGAGCGTTGGCCGCCTGATTGGAAGACTGTAAAATCATCACCTCCAAAGCCTCCCTGACTGTCATGGAATCTCCTTCATCCAATCCAAACTTATTGCCGCTGCCGGATTCCACATTGTAGACTGCATTTCTGGAACAGGTTACCTTCTCTTCCAGATTGTCTGTATTTTCAATTACGATCAAAGCTGTCAGCAGCTTTGTAATACTAGCCGGGATCCTCAAAGTATGTATATCCTGAGCAAAGATTACGGCTCCTGAATCTATGTCCATTACAATTCCGGACTCTGATTCCACTCCTGTATCCTTCGGCCACTCCGGCTTTGCAAAAACTGTCACCGGAAAACTATTGAATATCAATATGAGACTTAGCAGTATACACCCTATCCTACGCATATTTCCCCCTTTTCTATCTGTATTAACTCCCCACCTGTCTCTGCAGGGCAAACGGTTGTTCAAAATTAGTTCAAGAATGATTATATGGGAATCCAAGGCTGCTGTCAATGAATTAAAATGACTTGATTTTATTTCTTTTTCATGGTAAGCTATATCCAATCTTAATAGCGGTTCTCGCTTGCATCATTTATGTAATATGTATTAGCTCTGGCTTAGTCAGCCAATCTGTTCCAGGAGGGAAACAAAGGGGGAGGGGATATCTATGGTAAAACTTTGAAGAATATTTTGTATTGTAAGAACTTTAAATCCATTACGATCCAATATACAAAAAACTTATAGCAGTATACCATAGAGAAAGGGGATCAAGCAAAATGGCACTGACAAAAACGGATCTACAGGCAATTTCAGCACTCATGACTCCCATTATTCAGAGAGAGATGAGTGTTGTAATACAGAATATGGCTACCAAAGAAGAAGTTGGGGATATTAAGAATGATATCAGTGGTATTAAAGACGAAGTCAATGGTATTAAAGACGAAGTCAGTGGTATCAAAGGCGAAATCAGTGGTATTAAAGGCGAAATCAGTGCTATTAAAGGCGAAATCAGTGGTATTAAAGGCGAAATCAGTGCTATCAAAGGTGAAATCAATCATATCAAAGCCGATATGGAATCTAAAATGGCAACCAAAGATGACTTAAAATTCATCGAAAAAATACTTCTCGACGAAATTGAACGCGTACATCATATATTGTATGCACATATAAACGACAAAACAAAGCATACAGCTTAACATTCTGAGGGTTGGGGGTGCGGACGATTTCTTGGACTAGCTAAGCTGCCAACCCGAGACTTCGTCTGTACTCCATAGG
>MJGMH2__coassemble_835_pt1 | contig 65745 bp, 73 predicted proteins | sample MJGMH2__metabat2_low_PE_014 | metagenome-assembled genome bin MJGMH2
TCATACCAGAAAAAGGGGATTTGTTCATAATTTATTTACTCATGCGTTTGTCCTGCAAAAACAGGAGCTGCAATTACACCTGCCGCTCCTGTCTGCTTTAATTTGGATTACTGTACCCAAACGCCGTTTGCATCTAACACAAATCCGTCTACCGCAGTATTCACTGCCTTGGATCCGTCACCTGGATAGAAGTAATAAAATTTGTTCTCAACCTTATACCATCCCTCTACCATGGCACCGCTTCCATTCATAAAATAAGTCTTTCCATTGATGGTAAGCCAGGAATTCTTCACCATAGCTCCTTCAGGGCCTCCGTTGTTGGGATTCAGATAATACCAGAGGTTATTACTCTTAACCCACCCTGTTTTCATATCCCCGCTGTTATCCAGATAATACCACTGATTTCCTGTCTGCTGCCATCCTGTGAGCATCTTCCCCTGGGAATCAAACAGATACCATCTGTCGTTCCACCGGAGCCAGCCGGCTTTCTGATAGTTGCCGTCAGGATAGCGGAAATACCAGTAATCTCCGTCCTTACGCCACCCTACGTCAGTGGTGCCCCCGCTGGGCGTACTTCCATTGTCCTGTCCTGTTCCGTCAGATACCTCATTCTCCCCAATGTATATGGTGTCAGATTCTGTCCACTCGCTCTTCTTCCCATATCGGTTCTCATCCTCCGTATGAGGAACCGTTCTTACCTTAAAAGAATAATCACCCTCTTTGGTCATATAGGGATAGAAATTGTAAGAAGTACCATTGTAATCCTCCAGCTTCTTAAGAACAGAATTCCCCCGGTACAAATATACATCAAAATAGTTGGTACTGCTCTCTCCCTTTTCCCAGACGGCTTTCCCTCTGTTGCTTCCCCACTCTGCGTCTACCGGTGCATCGTAGGTTCCCCGAATTCCATTCGCTTTTAAAGTTACCTTAAGGTCCCCTCCGCTCTTGCTGGCTGATACAAAGGTTCCTCCGCTGATACTCACATTGTTGGAGCTGTAGCTGCTGCGGAACCGATATTCCACGCTTCCACTGTCATCAGGCTCCAGCCATACCGTGATTTTGGGGGTATCTCCTACTTTTATAGCCTCATCATTGGACCATTCAGCTCCTACTACCCGAAATTTACTGGAGGTCGTATACACTTTACTGCCACTGTCACTGGCATCCGTCCCCAGACTGTCTTTCCTGTTGATCTCATCCCCACTGTCCAGTTCTACATTCACCTTCAGAGAAATACTGGTAATATACTTATAATCCTCTGCTGCCAGAGATTGGATGGGAAATACTGCGACCATAGCTCCCACTGCCATAGCCACAGATAACAGACGCTTCACACTTCTCATAAAAATTTAACCTCCTCCACAAGAGAGTTGCCCTCTCATTCCTTTTTCCTGTTTTGATTATAGCTCAGAAATTAGTTTTCCGTCAACTTACGATATTCTTGCGATACTGCCACAATTTAACAAATTTCTGACAACACAGTCCCAGGAAACCCGAACCCTTTACAAAAAAGTGGCTGCAAGCACAATTTCTTGCACCTGCAGCCACTAAAAACGGTTGCCTGTCAGTTATACTAACTCAATTAAAACTTCCATGGCAGCATCACCTTTACGCTGTCCAATCTTAACAATTCTGGTGTAACCACCATTACGTCCCACATACTTGGGAGCAATCTCATCGAACATCTTGGCAACCAGATCCACAGACTTGGTATTTCTCTTCCTGCCGGCAGCCTCCGTTGGAACCTCTGTTACCCCGTAAAGAACCTTTAACATCTGTCTTCTTGCATGAAGTCTGGAAGGCTTATCCTTCTTGATCTCCTTCTCAACTTCGTCGTATACAGTAACCTTCTTGCCGTCAACCACTTCCTTTACTCTCTTGCCGTCCTTATCCTTACGGGCAACCTTAGCAGTCACTTTAACAGTCTCGTAGTTATCTTTCTCCTTAACTGCCAGAGCAACTAAACCCTCTGCCACCTTGCGGATCTCCTTCGCTCTAGTCTCAGTGGTTCTGATGTGACCGTGGTATAACAGTGCGGTTACCTGGCTTCTGATTAAAGCCTTTCTCTGATCGGATGTTCTTCCTAACTTTCTATATCCTGCCATTCTATGATTCCTCCATGATTGCGGAACACCTCAGCCATGCTCCATCGGACTTACCGGCTTTGGCATTTTACCCCGCTTATTTGATTGGCTCCCTCAGCCACGCACCCTTGGACTTACTGGCTCAGGGCAGTTAAAAGGGACAAATAACTCCCTTAAGCTTCATCACTTGGATTCAACTGTAATCCCAACTCCTTTAGCTTTGCAAGTACTTCCTCTAAAGACTTGCGGCCAAGGTTGCGAACCTTCATCATATCCTCAGAGGTTCTGTTGCACAATTCCTCCACAGTATTGATCCCGGCTCTCTTTAAACAGTTGTAAGAGCGAACAGACAGCTCCAGCTCGTCTATGTTCATCTCAAGCACCTTTTCCTTCTCATTATCTTCCTTCTCCACCATGATCTCTGCGGTCTTGGCATTCTCAGAAAGATCAATGAATAGGTTTAAATGTTCACTTAACACCTTGGCAGCTAAGCTGACTGCCTCATCAGGAGCCAGTGTGCCGTTGGTATAAATCTCAAGTGTCAGTTTATCAAAATCTGTCTGCTGTCCCACACGAGTGTTGGTAACAGCCATGTTTACGCGCTCCACCGGAGTGTAGATAGAATCAACTGCAATCACACCGATTGGTAGATCGTCATTCTTATTCTTATCTGCACTGATGTAACCGCGGCCCTTGGTGATGGTAAGCTCCATATAGAACCTGCTGTCAGCACCGCCGCTCAAGGTAGCAATTACCTGATCCGGATTCATGATCTCAATATCAGCGTCTGCATGAATGTCAGCCGCTGTAATCACTCCTTCGCCCTCGTGCTCAATGTATGCAATCTTAGGCTCATCGGTATCACTGCTGTTTTTGATCGCCAAGCTTTTAATGTTCATAATAATTTCAGTCACATCTTCCTTTACTCCGGGAATGGAACTGAACTCATGCAAAACGCCATCGATTTTCACCTGACTCACTGCGGCTCCGGGTAAAGAAGAAAGCATAATTCTTCTTAAGGAATTGCCCAGTGTAGTGCCGTAACCTCTCTCAAGTGGTTCAACTACAAACTTGCCGTATCTCTTGTCTTCTGAAATCTCTGCAATTTCAATATTTGGTTTTTCAAAATCGAACACTAATAGCCCCTCCTTCTTGGGTCTCTATTAAATTTCGAGGGATATATAAGCCAAGTGATGCAGTTCATCTGCCCTGTGAAGAGCAGACCTGCATCATTCGTAATAGCTTATTGATTACTTGGAATACAACTCGACGATAAGCATTTCATTTACCGGAACATCAATCTCATCTCTGGTTGGCAGTTCCTTAACGGTACCGCGAAGATTCTCCTGGTCTACTTCCACCCATGATGGAGTAAGACGGCCTGCAGTTACCTCCAGAACATCTTTGTATCTCTGAGCTGATTTGTACTTCTCTTTGATCTCAATCACATCACCAGCCTTAACGCGGAAGGAAGGAATGTTAACCTGCTTTCCATTCACCAGAACATGCTTATGATCCACGATCTGACGTGCTTCCTTACGTGTACGTCCAAATCCCATACGGAACAGAACGTTGTCCAGCCTGCACTCTAACAGAACCATCAGGTTGGTACCCACCATACCATTCATCTTGGATGCCTTGGCATAGTAGTTACGGAAAGGTTTCTCCAGTACACCGTAAATGAACTTGGCTTTCTGCTTTTCTCTCAGCTGCATGCCATACTCACTTAACTTCTTGTTTGCTCTCTTTGATTCTCTGTTTGATTTTTTATCAATTCCTAAATAGATTGGATCCAAACCAAGGGATCTACATCTTTTAAGAACAGGAACTCTATCTACTGCCACTTTTTATTTACCTCCTAATTAAGATGAATCAGACTCTTCTACGCTTTGGTGGACGGCATCCGTTATGTGGTACCGGTGTTACGTCCTTAATGCTTGTTACTTCCAGCCCGCATGCCTGAAGGGCACGAATGGCTGCCTCACGTCCTGAACCAGGACCCTTAACCATAACATCTACTGACTTTAAGCCATGTACAAGAGCTGCCTTCGTAGCAGTTTCTGCTGCCATCTGAGCCGCATAAGGAGTAGATTTCCTTGAACCTCTAAATCCCAGACCACCAGCACTTGCCCAAGATAAAGCATTACCCTGTGCATCCGTTAATGTAACAATCGTGTTATTAAAAGATGACTGGATATGTGCCTGTCCGCGTTCAACGTTTTTCTTCACACGCTTTTTTGTAACTTTTTTAGTCGTGGACACTTTTTTAGCCATTTTAAACTAACCTACTTTCTCATTTTCTTGAATTCGCTCTTCCTGTTTTTAAAACATGTAAATCGAATTCTGTTACCGTGTTGCCAGAAGTTTGCACTGGTGCTTACTTCTTCTTAATTTACTTCTTCTTATTTGCTACTGTCTTTCTTGGACCCTTGCAGGTTCTTGCGTTGGTCTTTGTCTTTTGACCACGAACCGGCAGGCTCTTTCTGTGACGGATACCTCTGTAGCATCCAATCTCCTGAAGTCTCTTGATATTCATCGCAATCTCTCTTCGAAGATCACCTTCCACTGTCTGAGAGTCAGAAATGATGGTAGCCAGCTTCTTCACCTCATCATCGGTTAAATCCTTAACGCGAGTGTCTGGGTTAACACCAGCTTCTGCTAAGATACGGTTGGAACTTGTTCTACCGATTCCGTAGATGTAAGTAAGACCGATCTCAACACGCTTCTCTCTTGGTAAGTCAACACCTGAAATACGAGCCATGTGTGTATTACACCTCCTAATTTTAATTAACCTTGTCTCTGTTTATGCTTTGGATTTTCGCAAATTACTCTGATACTGCCTTTTCTCTTAATGATCTTGCACTTTTCGCAGATCGGCTTAACGGATGATCTAACCTTCACAGTAATTCTCCTTTCTATAGACCAACAAAGTTGCCAAAGTATTATATCAAATAATTCTAACTAAAGCAAGTATTTTTTGTATGGTTTATCCTCTCTATTTATCCCTCCAGATAATTCTTCCCTTGGATAAATCATAGGGGGACAGCTCGATTGTAACTTTATCTCCCGGCAGAATACGGATATAGTTCATACGAAGCTTTCCGCTGATATGTGCCAGTACCTGGTGCCCATTTTCCAGTTCCACCTGAAACATGGCATTGGGCAGCTTTTCGACTACAGTTCCTTCAATTTCAATTACATCTGCTTTGGACATTTCCTTTTACCTCCTACTGCTTGTGGGTGCGGATGAAGAGAACTATCTCCTCATCACTCACCGTCACGCCTTCTGTAAGCTTTCTCCTTAAGGTTTCATCGTACTTATTTATAAGCTGCAAGTGTTTCCTGTTCTTGCGTTTCGGTTTACCCGGGGGATGCTTCCTGCCGTCTGACAAACTAACATATTCCCCCTGGACACTGATTATGATATACAGTTCATCTTTATCATGGCCTGCCAGGCTTTTTACCAGACCGGCTTCTTTAAACTCTACCATAGGTTCACCTCTGCTACAGCGATAAAATCTCAGGCTCACCATCTGTAATCAGGATGGTATTCTCATAGTGAGATGCCAGTGACCCGTCCTCTGTAACTACGGTCCATCCGTCATCCTCCCACGCTACATCATAACGCCCGGCAGTAATCATCGGCTCAATGGCAAGGGTCATTCCCGGCGCCAGCTTAATCCCTTTTCGCTTTTGTGCAAAGTTAGGAATTTCCGGCGCTTCATGCATCTCTGTTCCGATTCCGTGTCCTACCAAATCTCGAACCACACCAAACCCAAAACCTTCTGCATAGGTCTGAATGGCTCTGGATATGTCATTGAGATGATTGCCAGCTTTTGCAAACTTTATTCCCTCAAAAAAGCTCTGCTCCGTTACCTCTACCAGTGTTCTGGCCTGAGAACTCACCTCTCCAACCATATGGGTTCTGGCTGCATCCGACTGATAACCATGCCATATCACGCCTGTATCCAGGCTGACTATATCTCCCTCTTCCAGATAACGGTTCTTGTCTGGAAGTCCGTGAACCACTTCCTCATTAATGGAAATACACACAGAGGCAGGAAATCCCTGATAATTCAAAAAGGAAGGTATGCATCCCCGGCTTCTAATCATTTCCTCGCAGATTCGGTTAATTTCTTTTGTGGATATACCCGGCCTTACAACCCTTCCCAGTTCCCTGTGAACTTCAGCAAGAATTTTCCCAGCCTCCCGCATTAATTCAATTTCCCGTTCTGATTTAATCGTTACCATTCTTTATGCTCCTAAAATCTTGACGATGGCACGAAATACATCTTCCATGTCCATCGTTCCATCCACTTCCGCTAACACGCCGGCCTTCTTATAATACTCGATCAGGGGTTGGGTTTGCTCATGATATACATCCAGACGCTTTTTTACAGTCTCAGGCTTATCATCGTCTCTCAGCACCAGCTGCTGACCACAGACATCACAGATGTCCTCTGCCTTTGGCCTGTTATATACAATATGGTAGGTAGCGCCGCAGGCCAGGCAGGCACGGCGTCCAGACATACGATGGATGATATCCTCATCTGGTACATCCACATTGACAGCATAATCAATGGATTCCCCCATCTCACTTAAAGCCTTGGCCAGACTTTCTGCCTGGGGAATGGTTCTTGGAAATCCATCCAGCACATATCCCTTTATACAGTCTGTCTCATGGATGCGTCCTAACAGCATACCAATGGTAATCTCATCCGGCACTAATCCGCCTGCATCCATATAGGATTTGGCCTTCCTTCCAAGCTCCGTCCCCTCTTTTATATTAGTACGGAAAATATCCCCTGTGGAGATATGAGGAATCTGATACTTTGCTGAAATCCTCTTAGCCTGAGTGCCTTTTCCTGCACCGGGAGCACCCAACATAATAATCTTCATAAGACAAACTCTCCTCCTCATGAGCACGTAACATCTGTCGCTCAGATGTTTTGATGTAGTACATACTACTGGTTTTTAACCAGGCTCTCCACGGGCTTAGCCCAGTGGCTTAACTTTTCCTATAACGCAATCAATCCGCCCCTGTGGAATACCACAAAGGCAGATTGGTTGATTCCCGCCAAGGGCAAATCCTTCACCCAGAACACTGGGATTGAGAAGCTGCCCGCAGGTAATTGTTAATCATTCAAAAATCCCTTATAATAACGCACAAGCATCTGAGACTCCACTGCTTTAATTGTCTCCAGAACCACACCTACAATAATGATCAAAGAGGTTCCGGTAAATGCAAGCTTACCTATATCAAACAAGCCGGAAGCAAGCATGGGAACGACTGAAATCACAATCAGACTCATGGCTCCAATGAAAACAATATAATCCAAAATCTTTTTTAAATAGTCACTGGTTGGTTTACCCGGACGAATTCCCGGAATAAATCCTCCCTGCTTTTTCATGTTGTTTGCTACCTCCAACGGGTTAAAGGTGATAGACGTATAAAAGTAAGCAAACATAATCAGTAATGCAATATAGATCACCAAACCGATGGAATACACAGGCTTGTCAGGTCTGCACCAATAAGTTGAGGTTAACACCTTTACAACTTCTCCCGCCCATCCGGTCTGCATTGCTGGTACAAACTGTGCAATTACACCCGGAAATGACAAAATGGAGCTGGCAAAGATCACCGGCATAACACCTGCAGTATTAATCTTTAACGGAATGTTGGAAGCCTGTCCGCCAACCATTTTACGGCCAACCATTTTTTTAGAATACTGTACCGGAATTCTCCGCTCTGCATCGTTTAATACAATAACGAATACGATCATGGCCAAAATAATTGCAGCAACAATCAGAAATCTCACAGCTGCCGTTAATACAGTCTGACCAAATATAAAGTGATAGTACAGAGTTCTCATATCATTGGGGACACTGGATAAGATGTTGAATAACAGTACAATCGAAATACCGTTTCCTACGCCCTTTTCTGTAATTTGCTCACCAATCCACATCAGCAGTGCACTTCCTGTTGTCATAGTGATAACAGACACGATGATGTTCCATGCATTGTAGTCAAGGAGAAGTCCCTGACGTCCAAAACCGATGGCCATGGCACTTGATTCAACCAGTGCCAGGGCAACGGTGGTGTATCGGGTGTATTCCTGAATTTTCTTTCTTCCGTCCTCACCATCCTTCTGAAGCTCCTCCAGCTTTGGAATCGCTATGGTTAGAAGCTGGATGATGATGGAAGATGTGATGTATGGCGTAATGCTCAATGCAAAGATGGACATAGAAGAAAATGAACCACCTGTCATGGCATTAAAGAAGCCAAACACATCCGCCGTCTGCTTTGCAAACCAATCCGCAAAGAACGTTGTCTTAACTCCCGGAATGGGCAGCTGAGAACCAAAACGGATGACTACCAGCATCACAAAGGTGTAAATAAGCTTACTTCTAAGCTCTTTTACCTTAAATGCATTTCTGATCGTTTTAAACATTAGATCACCTCGCAGGTTCCACCTAAAGCTTCGATTTTAGATTTTGCACCTTCGCTGAAGGCATCAACCTTAACAGTGAGCTTTTTGGTTAATTCTCCATTTCCAAGGATCTTAACACCATCCCTTGGATTCTTAACGATGCCGGCTTCCATGAGAGTCTCTACCGTTACCACTGCATCCTGATCGAATCGTTCCAGTGCGCTTACGTTAATACCTACAATGGTCTTAGAATTAATATTCGTGAAACCACGCTTTGGAATACGCCTGTACAAAGGCATCTGTCCACCTTCAAAGCCAGGTCTTGTAGCTCCGGAACGAGCCTTCTGACCCTTATGACCCTTACCGGCAGTCTTGCCGTTTCCTGAACCATGGCCACGGCCTCTTCTAAAATTATCACTATGCTTTGAACCTGCAGCAGGCTTTAAATTTGACAATTCCATGACTGCACCTCCTTACTTGATATGAATTAGATTTCTTCCACTTTTACTAAATGTCTTACGCTCATGATCATGCCTCTGACAGCGCCATTGTCTGGCATCTCTACTGTCTTGTGCATCTTTGTAAGTCCAAGAGCCTTAACAGTTGCCTTCTGTTTTGGAATGGCACCGATAGGGGACTTGACTAATGTGATTTTTAATTTCTCTGCCATGTCTATCTCCTCCTATTAGCCCACAATTTCTTCTACAGATTTGCCCCGCAGTCTCGCAAATTCCTCTGGAGTCTTCAGTGAAGTTAAACCAGCAAGAGTTGCCAGAACTACGTTTGTCTTGTTGTTGGAACCTAAAGACTTTGTACGAATGTTCTTAATTCCTGCCATCTCCAGCACAGAACGGGCAGGACCACCTGCAATAACACCGGTACCTTCGGGAGCTCTTTTTAACAGAACCGCTGCACTGCCGAATTTACCAATAAAGTCATGTGGGATGCTCTTATTCTCATCTACCGGTATCTCTACCATATTCTTAATTGCAGCTTCTTTTCCTTTGCGGATCGCTTCTGGAACCTCGCCAGCCTTGCCTAAGCCCGCACCAACGTGACCATTGCCATCACCAACTACTACCAGAGCGGAAAATCTCATGGTACGTCCACCTTTAACAGTCTTGGATACTCTCTTGATAGCCACTACCTTATCGTTCAGCTCCATCTGACTGGCATCAATAATTGTACGCTTCATGTTTAAGTTCTCCTCTCCTAGAAATTCAGACCAGCTTCGCGAGCTGCGTCTGCTAATGCCTGAACTTTGCCCTGATATATAAAGCCGCCTCTGTCGAAAACAACTTCCTTGATACCTTTTTCAAGGGCTCTCTTTGCAATTACTGTACCTACGTATGCTGCAGCTGCCTTATCATTGGTCTTTCCCAGTTCAGACTTAACCTCTTTCTCAACTGTAGAAGCAGCAACCAAAGTGTTGCCAACCGTATCGTCGATAATTTGAGCATACATATGATTATTACTTCTAAACACTGCCAGACGCGGTCTCTCTGCTGTGCCAGCAAAACGGTTACGCATTCTGTTGTGTTTCTTTACGCGAATTTCGCTTCTTGACTGTTTGTTAACCATTTTTACACTCTCCTTAATTATTTCTTACCAGTCTTACCAACTTTACGTCTGATAACCTCGTCAGCATACTTGATACCCTTGCCCTTGTATGGCTCAGGTCTTCTCTTGTCTCTGATTTCAGCAGCGTATTGGCCAACTTTTTCTTTACTGATACCTTTAACAGTGATCTTGTTCTGTCCCTCTAATATAGTCTCAATACCTTCCGGATCTTCCATCTCTACCGGATGGGAGTATCCCAGGTTCAGAGTAAGCTTCTTACCCTGCTTAGAGGCTCTGTAACCAACACCGTTCACTTCCAGAACCTTCTCATAACCCTCGGTTACACCGTGAATCATATTGTTAATCAGAGTTCTTGTCAGACCATGCAAGGACTTCATTCTCTTTAAGTCGTTTGGTCTGCTTACGATAATCTGTCCGTCCTTCTGCTCAATGGACATCTCTACAGGGAGCTCTCTCTCCAATGTTCCCTTAGGACCCTTTACGGTCACTTTGTTTCCTTCTGCGATTGTGACAGTAACACCTGCCGGAACCGCAACTGGCATTCTACCAATACGTGACATGCCGTTTACCTCCTACTTAAATTCTCGGAAGGAACACACGGGTTCCTTCTGTTTTCAGTTGTTTCTAATCTCTTTTACCGGAATATCCTGAGTCCCCGGCCTTACCAAACAAATGCCAGTACTTCTCCGCCTACACCCAGCTGACGTGCTGCCTTATCGGTCACTACTCCATGATTGGTGGAGATAATTGCGATACCAAGTCCTCCCAGTACTCTTGGAAGCTCTTCCTTGTTAGCGTATACACGCAGACCCGGCTTGGAGATTCTCTTAATGCCGGAGATAATCTTCTCATTCTTATCTTTACCGTACTTCAAAGTGATTCTGATGGTCTGGAAACCGCCGTCCTCTACCATGTCGTACTTTGTAACATAACCCTCTTTTACCAGGATGTCAGCAATCGCTAATTTCATCTTGGATGAAGGTACGTCTACTGTATCATGTTTTGCAGTGTTTGCATTACGGATTCTTGTAAGCATATCTGCAATGGGATCGCTCATTGTCATTTTATATTGCCTCCTTCTCTAAATTCATCCTCTCAGGAACGGGGCACTCCATCCTATCGAGTGCTCTATTCCTACCAGCTGGCTTTCTTAACACCGGGAATCTGGCCCTTGTATGCTAACTCACGGAAACAGATACGGCAAATGCCGTACTTTCTCAAATAAGCATGTGGACGGCCACAGATTCTGCAGCGGTTATACTCTCTGGTGGAGAATTTAGCAGGACGCTGCTGTTTAATCTTCATTGAAGTCTTAGCCATGAAAGTTTCCTCCTAACTATTTTGCAAACGGCATATTGAATAATGTCAAAAGTTCACGAGCTTCTTCGTCCGTCTTAGCGGTGGTAACGAAGATGATGTCCATACCTCTTACCTTATCAATTTTATCGTACTCAACCTCAGGGAAGATCAGCTGCTCTTTGATACCAAGTGCATAATTTCCTCTGCCGTCAAATGCGTTAGGGTTAACACCTCTAAAGTCACGTACACGTGGAAGTGCCAGGTTTACCAAACGGTCTAAGAATTCGTACATTCTCTCACCACGCAGTGTTACCTTGCAGCCAATGGCCATACCTTCACGAAGCTTAAAGTTTGCTACAGACTTCTTAGCCTTTGTAGTTACAGCCTTCTGACCAGAAATGATTTCCAGATCTCTTACAGCAGAGTCCAGAACCTTGGCATTATCCTTGGCTTCGCCTACGCCCATATTGATAACAATCTTATCCAGCTTCGGCACCTGCATAACATTTTTATATCCGAATTTTTTCATCAGAGCGTCTACCATCTCGTTCTGATACTGTTCTTTTAATCTAGCCAACGTTTTTTTCCTCCTCTCCTGAATTAATCAATCACTTTGCCAGTCTTTTTGGCCACGCGAACCTTCTTGCCGTCTTTCACTTCAAATCCGACTCTGGTTGCCTTGCCATCTACTACCAGCATCACATTGGAGATATCCATTGGAGCTTCCTGGTTGATAATACCGCCCTGAGGATTACCTGGAGACTGCTTTGTGTGCTTGGTAATCATGTTGCAGCCCTGAACCAGAATCTTATTCTTCTTTCTATCAACAGAGATAACCTTGCCCTGCTTATCTTTATCTTTACCTGCGATTACGACTACTAAGTCGTCCTTCTTGATTTTATGCACAGTTGCACCTCCTTACAGTACTTCTGGAGCTAAGGAGACAATCTTCATGAACTGTTTGTCTCTTAATTCTCTCGCTACAGGTCCAAAGATACGTGTTCCCCTTGGAGTCTTGTCGTCCTTGATCACTACTGCTGCGTTCTCATCAAACTTGATGTAAGAACCGTCCTTACGGCGTGCGCCCTTAACGGTACGAACCACTACAGCCTTCACAACGTCGCCCTTCTTTACAACACCGCCTGGTGTTGCATCTTTAACGGAAGCAACGATGATATCACCGATATTTGCATATCTTCTGGTTGAACCACCTAATACACGAATGCAGAGAAGCTCTTTTGCACCAGTATTGTCGGCAACCTTAAGTCTTGTTTCCTGCTGAACCATACCTGTTACTCCTTCCTGGTCTAATTATCTTGCTTTCTCGATAACTTCAACAAGTCTCCATCTCTTGTCCTTGGACAGCGGTCTTGTCTCCATCACTTTAACTGTATCGCCAATACCGCATTCGTTCTTCTCATCGTGAGCTTTTAACTTAACGGTCTTTTTAACAATCTTACCGATTACAGGATGTTTTACATGGTCCTCAATAGCAACTACGATTGTCTTATCCATCTTGTTGCTGACCACTTTACCGGTACGGGTCTTTCTTAAATTTCTTTCCACGGTAAATGTCTCCTTTCGCATTATGCATTAGCCTTCTCAGCAATAACAGTCTGAATTCTGGCAATATTCTTGCGAACGTCCCTAATTCTGGAGGTGTTATCTAACTGATTGGTTGCATTCTGGAATCTTAAATTGAACAGTTCCTTCTTCGCAGCTACTAACTCTTCATTCAGCTCATTTGCTGACTTAGCCTTTAATTCTTCTACAAATTTATTAGTTTTCACTGTTATCACCGCCTTCTAAATCTGCTTTAGAAACAATCTTACACTTGCATGGCAGCTTGTGCATTGCAAGACGAAGTGCCTCTCTAGCTGTTTCCTCTGGTACACCAGCGATCTCGAACATAACGCGGCCTGGCTTTACAACTGCTACCCAGTATTCCAGAGCGCCCTTACCGGAACCCATACGGGTTTCTGCTGGCTTTGCTGTTACAGGTTTGTCGGGGAAAATCTTAATCCAGACTTTACCGCCACGCTTGATATAACGGGTCATGGCAACACGGGCTGCCTCGATCTGATTGGACCGAATCCAACATGGTTCAGCAGCGACGATACCGTACTCACCGTTAGAAATCTTATTGCCTCTTAATGCTTTTCCGGCCATTGTTCCACGGAACTGTTTACGACGCTTAACTCTCTTAGGCATTAACATTATTTATCGCTCCCTTCCTTGTTTCCCTTAGTAGGAAGTACCTCGCCTTTGTAGATCCAAACCTTAACACCAATTTTGCCGTAGGTTGTGTCTGCCTCAGCGAAACCATAGTCAATATCTGCTCTTAATGTCTGAAGCGGGATTGTACCCTCGCTGTAGAACTCAGTACGTGCCATATCAGCACCACCCAGACGGCCTGCAACAGCAGTCTTGATGCCCTTAACGCCAGCCTTCATGGTTCTTCCCATGGTAGACTTCATTGCACGTCGGAAGGAAATACGATTCTCCAGCTGCTGAGCGATGGACTCAGCTACAAGCTGTGCATCTCTGTCCGGTCTCTTGATTTCCTTGATGTCCACAAACAGCTTCTTGGATGTCAGCTTCTGAACCTCTTTCTTTAGCTTCTCAATCTCAGCGCCGCCCTTGCCGATTACAACACCTGGCTTTGCAGTGTAGATAATAACCTTCACTCTGTCAGATGCACGCTCGATCTCGATTTTGGAAATACCGGCACTGAACAATCTCTTCTTAAGGAACTTTCTGATATTGTAATCTTCAACCAGGCAGTCAGCAAAATCAGCTTCTGCATACCACTTGGAATCCCAGTCTTTAATAACACCGACTCTTAAGCCGTGTGGATTAACTTTCTGTCCCATATTTGCCTCCTATCTCTCATTCAGAACAACAGTGATGTGGCTCATTCTCTTCTCGATTCTGTAAGCACGTCCCTGAGCTCTCGGTCTAACTCTCTTCATTGTGGGTCCCTGGTTAGCGTAGCATTCCTCCACGTATAACTTCGCCGGATCCATACCGTTATTGTTCTCAGCATTTGCCATGGCTGATTCCAATAACTTTTTAACTAAGCTGGAAGCATATCTGGGATTGTAAGTTACAATACCAAGTGCAGTCTGCACATCTTTGCCTCTAATGGCATCTAATACGAAACAAGCCTTCTGGACAGACACTCTAGCGTAAGACAGCTTTGCGCTTGGTCTGGTGTCCTTCCGGGCATTTCTCTCTCTCTTAATTTGGGATCTATGTCCTTTTGCCATTGGTAAAACCTCCTTTCAATCTACCTTAATTACCTTCTCACGCCGGACTTCTTCTCGTCTTTCCCATGACCTCTGTAGGTTCTGGTTGCTACGAATTCGCCCAGCTTATGTCCTACCATATCTTCGGTTACATATACCGGAACGTGTTTTCTACCGTCATGAACTGCAATTGTATGACCAACCATCTGTGGGAAGATTGTTGAACGGCGGGACCAGGTCTTGATTACCTGCTTCTGTCCTGCTGCATTCATAGCGTCAACTTTCTTTAACAGATGCGCATCTGCGAATGGTCCTTTTTTCAGTGAACGAGCCATGTGTTCTTAACCTCCTTAATTATTTGATGGTTTTTCCATCGCGTCTTCTTACGATCAACTTGTTAGACTGCTTGTTTTTCTTTCTGGTCTTTAAGCCAAGAGCAGGTTTGCCCCAAGGTGTACATGGACCCGGACGACCGATACCGCACTTACCTTCACCACCACCGTGTGGATGGTCATTAGGGTTCATTACAGAACCGCGGACAGTAGGTCTGATACCCATGTGACGCTTTCTACCAGCTTTACCAATGTTGATCAGGGAGTGTTCTCCATTGCCAACAACACCAACGGTTGCGCGGCAGATGATTGGAACCATTCTCATTTCACCTGAAGGCAGACGTAAGGTGGCGTATTTGCCTTCCTTGGCCATCAGCTGTGCTGAATTGCCTGCAGAGCGAACCAGCTGACCGCCCTTGCCGGGATATAACTCAATATTGTGTACCTGAGTACCTACAGGGATGTGGCTGAGAGGAATGCAGTTGCCCACCTTGGTTTCTGCCATGTCACCGCTCATAACTTTCATTCCATCCGTTAAGCCCTGAGGCGCCAGGATGTATGCCTTCTCTCCATCTGCATAGCAGATCAGTGCAATATTGGCACTTCTGTTTGGATCGTACTCGATACCTACAACCGTTGCAGGGATACCATCCTTTGAGTTTCTCTTAAAATCGATCAATCTATATTTTCTTCTGCTGCCGCCTCCTCTGTGACGAACAGTAATCTTACCCTGATTGTTACGGCCGGCATTCTTGTCCAGAGATACTACCAGAGCCTTCTCAGGGCAGCTCTTTGTAATCTCCTTAAAATCAGAACCGGTCATATGTCTTCTGGAAGGTGTATAAGCATTATACTTCTTAATTCCCATGACATTCTACTCCTTTTCTTTTTCTTCTCACGGCCAGGTTTTAACTGCCGTATAAGTTCTCCGCCCATTGCAAAAGCAGCGGGTTTTAATCGGTTTCTGTCAGTCCTCTGTCTTACAGACCCTGGAACAGCTCGATCTCTTTACTTTCCTCTGTCAGCTTCACAATCGCCTTCTTGGTGGCTGCGGTTCTTCCAAAGGTCATTCCCCTTCTCTTAACCTTGCCGTCCATGTTCATGGTGTTCACGGAAGCAACCTTAGTGCCAGGGAACATCTTCTCAACAGCCTCTTTAATCATGGACTTATTGGCATCTACATGAACCATAAATGTATACTTCTTATCAGTCATGGCATTCATGCTCTTCTCAGTGATAACCGGTTTCAAAATGACGTCATAGTACTTGATATCTGCCATTATGCGTACACCTCCTCAATGGATGCAACAGCAGCCTTGGTAGCTACTACTGTGTTGTACTTCAGAATGTCATATACGTTAATGGTGGAAGCCTGAGCCGTCTTAACGCCTGCAATATTTCTCGCAGATAATACGGTATTCTGATCATTGTCAGCCAGAACAACCAGAGCCTTAGATACCTTTAAGCTATCCATTACTCCCTGGAACTTCTTGGTCTTAATCTCGTCAAACTTAAGCTCATCTACTACAATAAACTTATTGTCCTGAACACGGCTGGTCAGAGCAGACTTAAGAGCAGCTCTCTTCTCCTTCTTGTTCAGTCTGATGGTGTAATCTCTTGGTGTGGGAGCAAATACAACTCCGCCGCCCTTCCACTGTGGAGATCTGGTTGAACCCTGTCTTGCATGACCGGTACCCTTCTGTCTCCAGGGCTTTCTTCCGCCGCCTGAAACCTCAGAGCGTGTCTTTGCCTTCTGTGTTCCCTGACGCTTGTTGGCAAGCTGTGCAACTACTGCAAGATGTACCAGATGCTCGTTCACTTCAACACCAAACACAGCATCATTCAGCTCTAATGCGCCAACTTCCTTACCTTCCATATTGTAAACAGATACGTTTGCCATCTGTGTGTTCCTCCTTTCCTATAAAAGCTTACTTACCAACCTTAACGGTTTCTTTGATTGTTACCAGGCTCTTCTTAGATCCCGGAACTGCACCCTTAACCAGAATCAGATTGTTCTCTGCATCAACCTTAACAATCTCCAGATTCTGAACGGTAATCTGCTCAGATCCCATGTGTCCCGGCATACCCTTACCCTTAAACACGCGACCTGGTGTAGTGGCAGAACCATTGGAACCCTGATGACGATGGAACTTGGAACCATGAGCCATAGGCCCTCTGTGCTGTCCATGTCTCTTAATCGCGCCCTGGAAGCCTTTACCCTTGGAAACAGCAGTTGCATCAATCTTGTCGCCTGCGGCGAAGATATCTGCCTTAATCTCATCCTTTACAGAATACTCCTGAGCATTCTCCAGCTTAAACTCTCTCACATATCTCTTGTAAGAAACACCAGCTTTATCAAAGTGACCCTTAAGGGGCTTGTTAACCAGTTTCTCTCTCTTGTCAACAAAACCAACCTGCACTGCTTTGTAACCGTCGTTCTCCTCAGTCTTAACCTGAGTTACCACACAAGGCCCTGCCTGAAGTACGGTTACCGGAACTAACACACCATTCTCATTGAAGATCTGGGTCATTCCGACTTTGGTTGCTAAAATCGCTTTCTTCATTGTCTTACCTCCTGTTTCATGATCTACAGCGGAATGCTTTCGCATTCATCCTAGAACAGTCAAATATACGTGGAACACTATAAACCGCCTGGCGGCATGTTGATTCCTTACAGGAAATGCAGTGTTACTTCTATATCTAAACCCTTCAGGATATAAACATGTTCTTGACCTTATTTGGCCTTCATCTTGATGTCGATGTACACGCCAGCCGGCATCTCCAGTCTGGACAGCGCATCAACTGTCTTCTGGCTTGGAGCAGTGATATCGATGAGTCTCTTATGAGTTCTCTGCTCAAACTGCTCTCTGGAATCCTTGTACTTATGAACCGCACGCAGAATCGTCACAACCTCTTTCTTTGTAGGTAAGGGCACCGGTCCGCTCACCTGTGATCCTGTCTTCTTTACAGTCTCAATGATTTTGCCGGCTGACTGATCCACTAACTGGTGATCATAAGCTTTTAATGTGATTCTCATTACTTGACTTGCCATAAAAAAAGTCGCCTCCTTTTCGCACTTTTAAACCAAGTACGACAAGCGGTGACTGTACACGTTCCCGTGTGTGTCCTAAAAGAACTCCACACTGACTCTGCCGATAATTCTGCAGTATCTTTAATTGGTACAGTGACTTGTCGCCAGTTTCCTAACTTGACATTCGCTCCACGGAAAACCTGCCCTACCTTCTAGGCAGCAACCTCACGTTTCAACGCTATCATGCCACAGCCTTGTTATGATAGCATAGATTTATGAAATGTGCAAGTCTTTTTTTTATCTCAGAAAGCCGGTTAAAATGCAAAAGAAAAGACCTCTGATATTGATAGAAGTCTTTCCTGATAATAAGCATCTGAATCACTCTGTAAAGTAAGGCTCAACAGGCTCTGTCACATAGGAGCTGATATCTGACTGCCCGTCCGCCCCGGTCAGTATACCGCTGTTATTCACCGTGAATTCCACACCATCATTGTTTTTAACCTTCTTCCCCTTCATTACCTTTCCTGAGGAATTCACCACATAGTTAGTTCCCTCCACCCGGTAGCACACGTACTTCTGCCCGTCTGTAGCTTTCTGAAGCTTTCCTTTGTAATAGAGATAATTGTCCTTCACACCGGTATATCCCCGGCCATTATCCTGAAAATAGAAGTCTGACTTGTTGCCGTCATCCTCTGTAACTTTCAGCTTCCCCTTCTGGACATTACTCTCGGCTTTGTCGCCAAAATAGTAGGCCGTCCACTCATCCTTACCTGAGCCTGTGTATACCTTCTTTAAACCATATACCGGATTGCCAAGGTAATTAAACAGATAAGACTTACCGTTCATCCTTACAATATCACCGGCTTTCAGCTGCATCGATCCAGCGGCTCTGGGCTTGCCGCTGTTTGTGAAATAAAACCACTCCACTTCTCCGTTGTACCCGTTCAGTTCCTCGGGAGGCTCTATCGAGTACCAGGCAATCTTAGCTTTTCCATCGGAGCCAAAGTACATGTAATCCTGAATGGAGTCATTGGTGCTGGGCTGAACCTTCTTCCATCCGGTCTGCATGGCTCCCATTTCATCGAAGCAGTAGTAGGAGCCATCTATCTTTTTGGCAGTATACTCTGAGTCGGATCCCTCAGGGGAATATTTCATTCCATTAGAAGCAAAATAGAACCAATATTTTCCGTCACTGTCTGTGTAGCTGTCAAGCCCCGGCGTCACATAGCTTCTGTCTCTTCCATCGTCTCTGGGAAGATCCAGCTTCTGCCATCCGGTTCTCATAACGCCGTCCATTCCGGTATAGTACATATCCCCCTGAATCCAGCCCGTCTCCATCCGGCCGTCGTCATCAAAATGATACCACCGGTTGTCTATCTTCTTCCAGGCATCTGTTATCATCTTGCCGCTGCTTCCAAAGTAGTACCATTCATATTCATTGGCTCCATCACCAGTCAGCTTCAGCCATTTGTCTGTGAGCATAATGCCGTTGCCGTCCACGTAATAATCGGAATCCACCCATGCATTGACAGCCATCACTCCGTCACCCTCCAGATAGCGCCACTGGTTGTCCGCCCCTTTCTTCCAGGCATTGTATACACGGTTGCCATTGGAATCATAATACACCCAGCTGTTTCCAGATTGGCTCCAGCCCTCTGCTGCCATAGCAGAAATGATCCCTGTACCAAAAGACAGCATTGCTGCCAGAGTCCACACTGCCGCCATATGTTTTTTCATCTGCTCAACTCCTCTTTTCCTCTGCTCTTGCACAACCACACTTCTTGCAATATGTGGTTATCTCACGGTATATTGTATCAAGGCTTATCTAAATGATCAACCAAATATATCTTTCAATTTAATTACAATTTGGGGAAATCCTTCCTTTTGTGAAAATCCCTTCAATACTTGACGTTTATGCAGAAGTTGGACTATACTCTGTAGTATCAGGGAACTTTGAAATTCATAAGAAATGAGGTTTGGAATATAATGTGGCTTGCTGACAAATGGAAGGATTACGAAGTGATTGACTGCTCCAAAGGGGAGAAGCTGGAGCGCTGGGGAACCTATCTTTTAGTTAGACCCGATCCCCAGATAATATGGGATACCTCCAAATCCCACAGAGGATGGAAACAGATGAACGGTCACTACCACCGCAGCAACAAGGGAGGAGGAGAGTGGGAATTTTTTGATCTGCCCCGGCAGTGGGCCATCCATTATGAGGATCTCACATTTAATCTAAAACCCTTTAGTTTCAAGCATACAGGTCTGTTCCCGGAGCAGGCAGCCAACTGGGAGTGGTTTGGTAAAAAAATCCGTGAGGCAGGACGTCCCATAAAGGTACTGAACCTCTTTGCCTACACAGGAGGAGCAACCTTGGCAGCAGCCAAAGCCGGAGCCCATGTAACTCATGTGGACGCATCCAAGGGAATGGTGAACTGGGCTAAGGAAAACGCCCAGTCCTCCGGCCTTGAGAAGGCATCCATCCGCTGGATTGTAGATGACTGCGTGAAGTTTGTGGAGCGAGAAATCCGAAGAGGCAATCATTACGATGCAATTATCATGGATCCACCTTCCTACGGAAGAGGCCCCAAAGGAGAAATCTGGAAAATCGAGGATGCAATTCACTCACTGGTAAAGCTGTGTGTCCGGCTGCTGTCAGAGAATCCTCTTTTCTTCCTTATTAATTCCTACACAACAGGACTGGCTCCAGCTGTTCTTTCCTATATGATCGGCGTGGAAATCCTCCCCAGATTTGGGGGGCAGGCAGAAGCCCAAGAAGTAGGGCTTCCCGTCACTCACACCAAGCTCGCCCTGCCCTGCGGCGCTTCCGGACGCTGGGAAGCCCTCAAATAAACCGGGCGCTTTTATCCTCCCTGGCCATCTGCCAGCAGCCTTCCTACATCCAGCTTCCCCCAGCCCTGCCGGTTATGAGGAAGCCCCAGATCCACTGCTCTCTCCCGAATACGCAGCTTCACATCCTTGTTGCTCATTTCCGGATACTTCTCTAATAAAAGAGCGATGGATCCGGACACAAGGGGCGTGGACATGCTGGTGCCTGATTTTGAAAAATACCGTCCAGGCTCATTACAACAGCTCACTATCCCCGATCCCGGAGCTACAATATCAGGCTTACAAATACAGGATACCGTAGGGCCTCTTCCTGAATAATCTACCATACGGCTGCCCATGACCTCCACTTCCTTATGGTCATCGGAGCATCCCACCGTGATAACCTTTCGGCTGATTCCGGGTGTTGTGATCGTCATATGGCCTGGTCCATGGTTGCCGGCTGCTACTACCACAACCAGCCCGTCATCCCAGGCCGCATTTACTCCCCTCACCAGAATGGAGTTTTCTGTCATATCTCTCCGAGACAGGGAACCTACGGAAATATTCACAATTCGAATCCCATACTCCTTCCTGTGTTCTTGGATCCATTTTAATCCTGCCAGTACATCCGAGGCGTATCCATTGCCCTTATGATCCAGCACTTTTATGGAGATAAGTCTGCATCCTGGAGCTACCCCCCGGTAAGTTCCCCCTGAGGAAAAACCGCTTCCCCCTATCATAGCTGCAATATGGGTTCCGTGTCCATTGTCATCATAGGGAACGGATCTGTGATTCACAAAATCTGCAAATCCTCCGGCTCTATCTTTAAAATCCTCATGGAGATAAATACCCGTGTCCAGAACTGCAACCCCTACACCTCGGCCGGTAATCCCCATGGAATATACTTCCTCACAATTAATCTCTTTTCTTGCCTGATTCACATCACCGTATTCTCCTTTTTTTATTAGCATATTCCCAGAGAATCGATTCCGTTCCACCCTCCATTTAGAAAAAAGGACAGTCATTATTTTGTAAGAAAGATTACGCTTCATTACATTTACCTGACTTTCATTGAAGTCAAAGGAGATATATGTTATAGTAGCATCAGTCAGAGATGACGCGCCCGGCCTTCTATGAAACACAATATTTATAGAAGCGCCGGGCACCCCCCAAAAAATATATTTTTGATATTTTTAAGAAAATCTTAATAATCTATTCAAGGAACATTCAAACATTTCGAAAGATTGCGTGCTATACTAGATGCATAAGAGATGCATGAATATTTACAATTATCCTTCAACCCTTTTTGAAAATCCGAAATCCTAAGAAAGTGCTCCATACCGGATGGTGTGGAGCTTTTTCTATCCTCTTCTATATAATTCCCCCATCATCTTTCCCTCAGACCTCTCAGCACTTCCCTGAGCCTGGACAAATTTCCATCTGCAAAGCAGTATCCTTCCATCCCACAATCCCTGGCGCCTTGAATGTTCCCCTCCAAATCATCAATGAAAAAGCATTCTTCCGGTTTTAATTCAAACCGCCGAAAAAGATGGAAGTAAATTTCCTTCTGAGGCTTTAAGCATTTTACATCAGCGGAAAATAAGATACCATCAAAACATTCAACTGCCGGAAGAATCTCCTGATAGAAGGACAGCATCCGGATGGAAGCGTTGGAGCAGAGATAAATCCCATACCCGCTTTCTTTTAGATCTCTTACCAGCTCCTCCATCCCTGGTTTGGCTGTCATATTATACTCATGCCAGTGCCAGAAGCACCGGGAAGCCAACTGCCTCTTTTCTTCTGTGTCCAGTCTGGCCTCTATGGCTCTGATCCCTTCCTCCCGGGAAATCAATCCCATATCCAAAAGGATCCACTCCGGAGACACAAATACAGCAGCAGCTACCTCCTTTGCCATCTGCTTATCCTCTGTAAAAACATGGCACACCTTATCCGCCACATAATCCACCAGTACATTTCCCATATCAAAAACAATCTGTTTGATCATATAACTCCTCCCAATCTCCCTTTATTGCAGGTAAAAATAAAATGAAAAAGAGAATGCTTCCAAAGGAAACATCCCCTCCTCACCCTTAGCTTCTTAAGCTTCCGGTTTCTCAACCTCAATGATGGCAGACTTCCGCATGGGAATACGGCAGTTCTTATTATTGCCAAACTCCACGATCACTGTGTCGTCGGTCATATCAATGATAACGCCGTAGAATCCGCTGCTGGTAAGCACTGTGTCTCCTACCCCAACACTGTTAAGAAGGGCTTCCTGCTTCTGACGCTCTTTCTTCTGAGGACGGATTGCCATAAAGTACAACATTGCCCCCATGGCAACAATCCATATAATCCCGACCATCGGACTGTTTGTATTCATTCTTATTTCCTCCTTCACACCTGCTGCCGCCTGGCCACAGACAGTTTAATTTGGTAGATGCAACGCTGCACTACTCCTTTGCAAAGCCTTCCATTCCTGCAAGCTTGTCCGCTTTATATTGGGAATACCGCTGCTCTTCAATGGCGTCGCGAATCTCTTTCATCATTGTATTATAAAAATATAAATTATGCAAGGTACATAATCTCATTCCCAGCATTTCTTTCGCTTTTAACAGATGACGGATATAGGCTCTGCTGTAGGAACGGCAGACTGGACAGCCGCATCCCTCTTCAATCGGGCGGGAGTCCAGCTCATACTTATGATTGAAAAGATTCAGCTTTCCAAAGTTTGTATACACGTGACCATGACGGCCGTTTCTGGAAGGGTACACACAGTCAAAAAAGTCTACTCCCCGATCCACTGCTTCCAGAATATTGGCAGGAGTTCCCACTCCCATCAGATAGATGGGTTTATGCTCTGGCAGGTGAGGGACAGTCACATCCAGAATATGGTACATCTCCTGGTGGCTCTCTCCCACTGCCAGACCTCCGATTGCATATCCATCCAGATCCATCTCACGGATGGTTTTAGCGTGTTCAATGCGAAGCTGATCCACCACCCCTCCCTGATTGATGCCAAAAAGAAGCTGATGAGGGTTCACTGTATCAGGAAGAGCATTCAGCCGATCCATCTCCTCCCTGCACCGGGCCAGCCAGCGGGTAGTACGAGCCACAGACGCTCGGATATAAGAGTCCTCTGCATGGCTGGGAGGGCATTCGTCAAAAGCCATGGCAATGGTGGAGCCAAGATTAGACTGAATCTGCATGCTTTCCTCAGGCCCCATAAAGATCCTCCGACCATCAATATGAGAGTTAAACCGGACCCCTTCCTCCTGAATCTTCCTCAGCTTGGATAGGGAAAACACCTGAAAGCCGCCGGAATCTGTGAGGATAGGTTTGTCCCAATTCATAAATTTGTGCAGGCCTCCAAACTCTTTGATCAGCCTGTCTCCTGTGCGTACATGAAGATGGTAAGTATTGGACAGCTCCACCTGGGTGCCAATTTCTCTTAAATCATCTGTGGATACGGCTCCTTTGATCGCTCCCACTGTGCCCACATTCATGAACACCGGCGTCTCAATGGTTCCGTGAACAGTCTCCATTCTGGCACGCCTGGCCTTTCCGTCTTTTCTCAACACTTCATATTTCATATACGAAACCTACACCTCATCCTCTGCCAAAGCAGCTTTGATCATAATGGCACACTCAATTCTTTTTTTCTGCATCTCACAGCCGATCTCATATGCACCGTTAATGGAACCGCTGAAATTATAAGAGTTTGCAGAACATCCGCCGCTGCAATAGAATCTGGCAAAGCAGTCCCGGCAGCCCTTCTTCGCATACACATTGCAGGTCTTAAACTCGCTTCTGGCATCTGTATTCACAATCCCTGTATCTACATTCCCCAAAATGAACTCTTCCTTGCCCACAAACTGGTGGCAGGGGTACAAATCGCCCCATGGGGTAACAGCCAGATACTCTGTTCCGGAGCCGCAGCCTGCCATACGCTTAGCCACACAGGGGCCTGCCTGGAGATCCAGCATAAAATGGAAGAAGTTAAAGCCTCTGCCTTCCCTATTCCGCTTAATATATTCCACAGCCAGCTTGTCGTACTCCTTCAAAATAGCAGGAATGTCCTCCTGCCGAATGGCGTACTCTTCCGAATCCTCGGCCACCACCGGCTCCATGGACATCTGCTGAAAGCCCAGATCTGCATAATGGAGCACATCGTCTGCAAAGTCCAGATTGTTCCTGGTAAAGGTTCCACGAATATAATAATTCATCTGATTCCGGCTCTCTGCAAACTTCATGAATTTGGGGACAATCATCTCGTAGCTTCCGCTTCCATTTCTGAACGGACGCATCTTATCGTTCACATCCTTCCGGCCGTCCAGGCTTAAGACTACATTTGCCATCTCCCGGTTACAAAACTCCATGATCTCATCATTTAGGAGAACGCCGTTGGTGGTTAATGTGAAGCGAAACCGCTTGTTAAACCCTTCTTCCTTGGAACGGCCGTATTCTACCAGACGCTTTACCACGTCCCAGTTTAAGAGAGGCTCCCCGCCAAAGAAATCCACCTCCAGATTCCGTCGGTTGCCAGAGTTGGCAATGAGAAAATCCAGAGCCTTCTTCCCAACTTCATAGCTCATCAAAGCGCGGCGGCCGTGATATTCCCCTTCCTCTGCAAAGCAATAGCGGCAGGCCAGATTACAGTCATGGGCGATGTGAAGGCACAGAGCCTTTACAATGGTCTTTCGTTTTTTGAAATCCACTACAAAGTCACGATAAATATCTTTTGTGAGAAGCTGTTCTGCATCAATCAGAGTCTGAATATCCTCCAGAGCTTCCTCCAGCTCCTTCTGGCTGTAGCGATCTCCAAGGGCAGAGAAAACCTCAGACTTTACTTCCTGAGGCAGTTCTCCAGGCTCCTCCATCTCAGGAACTCTTTTCGAAATAATCTCAGCCGTGTCGTACACCACCGGGTCCACCACATGGACGGAACCACTGTTCACATCCAGCATAATATAGTAACCATTATTGATAAATTGATGAATCACGAATTTACTCTCTCTTTCTACGGGGATTCTCCCCGGCTCTCTTACAGAATACTACGCAATAAAGCCCCTATAATCCCGTTGACCATAGGAGCTTCCATTCCCGTTCCAGTTTTTACTGCGGGATTAGCGCTTTGGGTTCTCACAGCTCTGGTTGCCAACTGTGCAGGATGTCTTACAGGCTGACTGACAGGAAGTCTGGCACTCGCCGCATCCACCCTCCTTCATAGTATCCTTTAAGGTGTTGGTATTCAATGTCTTAACATGCTTCATATTACGGCGCCTCCTATTAATTTGGTTTTCTAACCTATATGTAATTCCTAAGAATTATAACACAGGTTAATTCCCCTTGCAATGGGAAATTCTCGTGATTGGCTGTCATATTTTCCGGCAGGCAGAGAATATACTTCTACAAAACTTCTTACATAAAAGGAGGCTCACCCTATGGAAAACAGAATTGTAAAACCTATGATCCGATCTCTTCTCATCTCCTATGTGCTGTCCGGAGTTCTCCTGGCTGCCCTGGCATTTGCCCTTTATAAGCTGCGCCTGAAAGAAGGACAGGTGAACCTGATGGTATTTGCCATTTACTTTATCACCTGCCTGGCAGGAGGCCTGCTTGCGGGCAAGGGGATCCCCCAAAGACGCTTTTTCTGGGGACTGCTGTCCGGACTTCTCTATTTTCTAATCCTGTTTGCAGTTTCCCGGACAATGAACATGGGCAGCTCTATGGACATAGAGCGTTCTGTCACTGTGATGGGTGTATGTGCCCTTGGGGGAACTCTGGGAGGTATGATGAGCTGAAATACAAGAGCGCCTTTCGCCTATTCCGGATTTCCAAGTCAAAAGAGCGACTTCCGCACATAGGGGAAGCCGCTCTTTTCTCATTCCTGTTATTTCTTCTTTCGCACTCCTCTTGTGCTTCTCACTGCCTGGGCAAGAATAAACATACCGCTGCCCAGAAACACAAATAAATCTCCCAGATTAAATACTGTCCTCTCCAATCCTTTCCACCGGATGGAGGCATAATCCACCACATACCCACGGATCAGACGATCATAAAGGTTACTGACAGCGCCTCCCAACGCAATGGACAGCCCCAGCTTTTCAAAGGTCTTTCCTTTCTCCATCATAAGTGTTCCCAACGCTCCGGCCATGGCTGATATAATTACAAGAGGAATCCCCCTCACCAGATCCGGCTTCTCCTTCAGAAAGCCAAAGGGAAAGCCATAATTATGATTTTTGTGGAGCTGAATCATCCCTCCGGCAGAAGGAAGATCCCTTGGAAATGTTGTAATCTCCTGCTGCTCTATCACATGTTTCACTCCTAAATCCAGACCGGCCAGACCACCGATTATCCATCCATACAATTTAGCCACCTGTCCTTTCCTCACTTTTCTTATATTCTACTATGTTCTCCCATGAAATGTCCAGCGAAAGGTTTCTTAAATCCTGCATATACTATTACAAATGCCCTTTATGAGGTATCTTATGGCAACCTGTCCATTTAACCCCGCCTCAGAATCCATCGCAGATTTTATCTACCGCTACGGAAGCCAGCAGCAGATTGTGGGAAATCCCCAGGATATTCCGTGTATGGATTATATTAACTATGACTTTTCTGTTATCTATACACCTCTTGATACAGTGGAACCTATCTCCCTGAGAAAATATTCTTATTACAGTATCCCTGGACTCTACACCCTCTTAGACAGCTCCAATATGGAGGCTTCCGGTATTACTTCTACCTTTAACTCCCCAGCCTTAAGCAACAAAGGGCGAGGAACGCTCATAGGATTTGTTGATACCGGCATTGATTACACCAACCCGCTGTTTCGCTATCCTGACGGTTCCACCCGAATCGCTTCTATCTGGGATCAGAGCCTGCCTGAAGATCCTGATGTTATTCCGCAAGGTGTTCCCGACTACTACAGAATGAGCGGAGCCAACTATGGAACAGAGTACACCCGGGAAGAGATTGACGAAGCCCTCCGTTCCGATAACCCCCTTGCTGTGGTTCCCTCCACTGACACTGACGGGCATGGAACCTTTCTGGCAGGGATCGCTGCCGGAGGCGCTCTGCCGGAGCAGGATTTTACCGGAGCTGCCCCTGAGTGCGAACTGCTGGTTGTAAAGCTAAAGCCTGCAAAACAGTATCTCCGCAGCTTTTACCTGGTTCCCTCGGATGCGCCGGCTTTTCAGGAAAATGATATTATGATGGGAATCAAATACCTGAGAGTCATGGCCTATCGCCTGGGACGTCCTCTGGTCATTCTCCTGGGACTGGGATCCAATCTGGGAAGTCACGAGGGCACTTCTCCCTTAAGCGTGTCTCTCCAGGATGTGAGCAGCACTTTAGGTACTGCCACCGTCATTGCGGCTGGGAACGAGACAGGAAGGGCACACCACTATATAGGCACTATTCCTTCCGGCCAGGAATGGGATGATGTGGAAATCCGGGTAGGGGAGGAGGAATCCAGACGAGGGTTTGTGACAGAGCTCTGGACCTCCGCAACCGCTACTGCTTCCGTTGGCTTCGTGTCCCCCAGCGGTGAAACAATCGGCCGCATTCCTATTATAGCCAACAATGAAACCTCTATCCCTTTCCTTCTGGAAGCTACGGTAATCACCGTTAATTACCAGCTGATCGAGGCCGGCTCCGGCAGACAGCTGATCTTTATTCGTTTTGAAACTCCCTCAGTGGGAATTTGGACGATTCGGGTATACAACACCCGGCTTCTTACGGGACAATTCCACATGTGGCTTCCTCCTGTAAACTTTATCTCTGATGAGACTGTATTTCTACGCCCCAATCCGTTTACTACCATCACCCAGCCCGGCAATACCCTTTCTCCCATTACAGTGGCAGCCTACAATCACCTAAATAACGGGATTTATATCCACTCCAGCCGGGGTTACACGATCAATGGTTATATAAAGCCCGATTTGGCAGCGCCTGGTGTGGACATTACAGGCCCTGCTGTGGGAAGGAGAACAGGCAGCGGGATCCCGATGACCACCCGCTCCGGAACCTCCGTGGCTGCTGCCCACGTTGCCGGCGCTGCTGCCAATTTACTTAGCTGGGGCATTGTGGAGGGGAACCGCATCGTTATGAGTGAAGCAGCCGTCAAAGCCTACCTGATACGAGGGGCAAGAAGAAATCCGGAGATCAGCTACCCCAACCGCGAATGGGGATACGGCACCTTAGATTTGTATGAAACCTTCTTACAGATGAGAGGATAAAAAACCTATCCTCTCATCTGTACCAGAGGCCCTCCGTTCTTTTCCAGATAAGGCCGGGTCACTACCACAGAGCCGATGTTCGGATCCTTTGGTATCTCATACATGATATCCAGCATGAATTCCTCCAATATGGCTCTTAAGGCTCTGGCTCCGGTTCCCCGCTTCAGGGCTTCTTCTGCGATCCATCTGAGGGCATCCTCCTCAAAGACCAGTCTCACCTCATCCATGGCCAGCAGCTTCTCGTACTGCTTGGTAATGGCGTTCTTGGGCTCTCTGAGAATGCGGATCATCATATCCTCCGTCAGCTCCTGAAGGCTGACCATCACCGGCAGTCTCCCCAGAAATTCAGGGATCATTCCAAAGGTTCTCAAATCCTCATTTGTTACATGGCTCAAAATATCCGGTTCATTGTCAAAGGCATCTCTGAGGACAGAGCCAAATCCAACTGAGGACTTTTTCTTGAGACGTTCCTTGATAATCTCATCCAGATCAGGAAATGCACCTCCACAGATAAACAGAATATTGCCTGTATTCACTGTCACCATGGGAGTCATGGCGTTTTTCTGGTTCGACCCTACCGGCACTTCCACTGTGCTTCCTTCCAACAGCTTTAAAAGCTCCTGCTGCACTGACTCTCCGCTTACATCCCGGGTGTTGGTCTGCTTTTTCTTGGCAATTTTATCAATCTCATCAATAAAGATAATTCCCCTCTCTGCCCGCTCCACATCATTGCCGGAGGCAGACAGAAGCTTGGAGATTACGCTCTCAATATCGTCCCCTATATAGCCTGCCTCTGTGAGAGAGGTTGCGTCTGCAATAGCCAGAGGTACATCCAAAAGTTTAGCCAGCGTCTTTACAAGGTAGGTTTTACCGCTTCCTGTAGGTCCCAGAATCAGAATATTAGATTTCTCTATCACCACATCCTCCCGGCCTTCTGTATCTGTCTGAACCGCCTGGAAGCTCTGTCCAAGAAAAGCTCTCTTGTAATGGTTGTACACTGCCACAGAGATTACCTTCTTAGCCTTCCCCTGACCTACTACGTATTCATCCAGCTTTCCTTTAATCACATGAGGAGCGGGAATGTCTTTGATGGTTAATTCGTTCTGTGTCCGGGACTTTTTCCTGATCTTTTGCTTCTTCGGAATCTCTCCTCCCGGAGGGGTCACGTTGAGATCGTTAAGATTCATATAGGGCAGATTGGATATCTTTGAAAAATCCATTCCTCCCTTTGTCACCGAATCAAAGGCCTTTTGCATACAGTCATGGCATAAATTCATTCCTCCGGGCATGGAGATCATAGATCCTGCCCTTCCCTCAGGCCTGCGGCACATATAGCAGATCTTCTCATAAAGATCCTCTTCTTTTTCTTCTGTATGATCACCGGTCATCTCCGGATTTTCTGTATGGTTTCTATATTCTTTGTCGTCCAAATGATTTCTCCTCTCTGTACAAAAAGCCTGTAAAAAAGCCAGGGCACAATCTCTGCCTGCCTAATACTAAGTATATAACAAAATGCTTCCCCAAACAAGAGGAAGCATTTTCATTTCAGCGATTGATTCCAGTCTTCAAATTCTTACTGACTTTCCTCTTATGGCATGGCCTTTAATGTTATGGCAGCTGTGTGCTCTATATACCGGCATCCTCCTGTCTCTTCCCATCCCCATTGAACAGAGGAATTCTTACTGACCGGGACCTATAATAACGGAGCCGGGGCCTCCTGCTTCGTCAGGGGGAACAGCTCCGCCAGGATAGACTCCTCCAGGATAGGAAGGCCTGGTGGGTGCGACAGGGCTGGTAGGCACTGTTCCCGGACCTGTTATCTCATCACCGGAAGTGGTTCCACCTGGTGTAATGCCTCCTGTACCCGGACGACTGCTCCCAGGGTAGTTCCCCCCGCTCTCTGCGGGGGCAGTCTGACCCGGCTGGGTTCCTGTGACCGGTCTTGTGACTGTTCCCGGCTGGGTTCCTGTGCCCGGCCTTGTCCCTGTACCCGGCTGAGTCCCTGTGCCCGGCCGGCCTCCAGGATATCTGCCATTCAGATCCTCCGGAGGATCCAAGGGATTCCCATAAGCATCCGTCTCTGGCTCCAATCCCCAGTCATACTCACCATCAATGATGCTTTCATTTGTCCCGGAAGTGCTTTCCTGGGACGTTCCCTCTTCCGTCGCCTTCTCTGTCTCCTTAGGAGCTTCTGTAGGCTTGGGAATGTATCCGCCATCTGTTCCAACCTTATCAATGGGCTTTCCTTCATTATACATCCCTGTATCGGCTGATATCCTGGCGCTGATCCGTTTTACCATCTCACTTGGCTGGTAATCCTCCTCCTCAAACAGGAACTGATGGAGACGAATTACATTGCTTTCCAGGGTCTGAGGAATCACGCAGTCACCCTTCTTACCCATATTGGCATCACTTCTGGCCCATGGGAATCCTGCTGTATCTACAATCGTATACTTGGTCAGGTTCTTGGCGGCCGGAATTACATCGTCCAGTGTAATACTGGAAAGAATCTGAGGGAATACTACTTCCATCACGTTGTTTACTACGGAAAAGTCTGACTGCTTCAGCTTCTGGAAGCTGAGATCAATCACCTTGCGCTGGCGTTCTGTTCTGGCAAAGTCTGTGTCCATCTTACGAAGTCTTGCATAAGCCACTGCCTGGACACCATCCAGATGATTCATCCCTGGTTTCTTCAAGTGAACGGATGCCACTCCTGTGGCCTCAACTGTCTCTGTGATAAAGGAGTTGATATAATGAAATTCTGCTTTGCTCAGTTCCACATCCACACCACCCAGAATGTTGATGGCATCTGCCACTGCCTTCCAGTTAAAGGTGGCAAAATCATCTATCTGTAAATCCAGATTCCGATTCAAGGCTTTGATGGCCTGCTTGGGGCCTCCTGTAAAATAGGCCTGATTGATCTTATTATAAGTGCTGTTCTCGTCCACATTCAAATAGGAATCTCTAAAAACGCTGACCAGCTTAATCTCACCGTTATCCTGATTGATATTGCAGATAATAATAACGTCCGCATTATTTCCCCGTCCAACGGAATTATTTCGGCTGTCTACGCCAAAAAGGGCTACTGTCCAATATCCCTTCATGCTCTCTATCTTCTGAGCACTCAGGTTTCCATTGCTCTCTTTACCGATATCAAAATCTGTGGGGCGCTGGATCATATTATACTTTTTAATGATGTTTCGGGCTGTCCATATGCCGCAGAGAACCATTACCTCCAGAATAATCATGATAAGAATCATTCTACGATGCCTCTTCCTCTGAAGCCTTGCCATGTCTGCGGCAGCCGTCTCCCGTCCGGCCTTTCTCTCAGGGGAAGCCTCTCCGCCTCTTCTGCGAAACTCCGTATCTCTGGGACGGCTCACGCTTCCGGCTGCCCTGCTTCTCTGTCCCTCCAGAGGAATTCTGGCGTTTCCTCCGGCTCTGACTCCATATCCTTCCGCTGCCTGACGGCTGCTAACCGGGGTTCTGGCTCCTGCTTCTCCCTCCCGCCTTCTGCTGCGGCCTCTCAATCTCTCCTGATCCTGTCCAAACTCATTTTCATAATCACGGCTCATTTGTTCATCCTCATTCCAGCTTCTAAGCAATGCGTACCCTTAATACGCATTTTTATTAATAAATCCTTTAAAAACAGTTAAAAACATAATCTTAAAATCGAAACCAATGCTCCAATTTTCAATATAGTAGAGATCGTGCTCTATTCTTTTTGTAATGGAGGTGTCTCCCCGATAGCCATTCACCTGAGCCCAGCCTGTAAGTCCCGGGCGAACCTGATGCTTAATCATGTATCGGGGGATCTCCTCCTTAAATTTCTCCACAAAAAGAGGTCGCTCAGGCCTTGGCCCCACCAGACTCATATTACCTATGAGAATATTGAAAAACTGAGGTGTCTCATCAATACTGGTTCTGCGAATAAAACGTCCCACCGGTGTCACTCTGGGATCATGGGGCGTTGTCCACTGCTTCTGCTCCTTCTTAGGATCCTGAACCTCCATGGAGCGGAATTTATACATTTTGAAAGGGCGATTATGCTGTCCAATACGCTCCTGGCCAAAGAACACAGGTCCGGGAGAGGTAATCTTGATGAGCAAAGCCGTTATGAGCATAATCGGTGAAAATACAATCAGACCAAACAAGGAGCCCACCATGTCCACAGCCCGCTTCATGGCAGCATTAAACATACCGGTGAGCGGCACATGGCGAATATGGATCACCGGAAGTCCCTGAAGATCCTCCATATAGGGTATCGTTGGTATCATGTTATTATAGTCGGGAATAAACTTCGTATGCACACCGGATTTCTCACAGATCGCCACAATCTGCTCCAAATCCGAATACTCCTTAAGGCTAAGAGTAACCTCAATCTCATCCAGAGTGTTAGAGTCCAAACATCCCTCCAGATGATCCCTGTGCCCAAGAACTTGGATCCCCCTGTACTCAAAACCAACAGGCTGCCTGTTATCCAAAATTCCGTGAATATGATAGCCCCACTCAGGATTGGCTAAAATTCTGTCAATAAATCCTTCTGCCGCCCGGCTGTATCCAATGAGCAGCACATGCTTTTGATTGTAGCCGGAGGTTCGCAGAGAACGTAAAAACAGACGTATCGCCATCCGCTCTGCTTCCATCATCAGAATGTTAATGGCAAAAAAAGCCAGAAGCATCTTTGTGGAAAAAAACTCATTGTGCTTCATATAACTTCTGGCTCCAAACAGCACAAAGGTGCAAATCATCAGACCTATCACATTGGCCTTACACAGATTGGCAAACTCCCAACGCCTCCCCTGTACCCGCTTAGGAACATACAGGTGAAAGCTGGCATAAAGAATCAGATAAACCGGTATAATAAAAATAAGAGCCAGGAAATAGATATGGGGCTTTAATACACCCCCGCCCAGGGGCATCACCCTTCCGCTAAGAACGATAAACCAGGCCAACATATAAGCTATTGCTGTAACAAGAACATCCAGCAGAACATGAAGGCGGTTCAGCCGTTTCTGGTTATCTTTAATCATTGTAAATCACCTTGTTCTCCCAGGGCTTCCCCTTTTTCACAAATGTCTCAGTCTATTTTAAACTGCCTGTCCGCATCATAATCGCTTTGTTATTATACATGATATAACTGCATTATTCTATAACATTTCTCTAAATTTAAAAAATCTTCACAATTTAGTAATCTGTCTGACAGCAAATTCATAAGCATAGAGAAGGGTTCCGGTAAATAACTCCCACTCAATGGCCAAATAGTTCTTTAAATGGTTGGAATCATAGGGTACCTTTCTGCATGTTCCTACAGTGGCAATCCCCTCCTTAAGCCCTTCCATGTACTCTCTCCCAAATCCTTTCTTCTGAAAAAAAAGAAATTTCAAGCCGGTTCCTGCCAAAATAGGCAGGAAGTTTACTGCTAATTGAAGAGCCGGCATATTCTTATAGTTTAGATATACACTGTTCCTGGCTGCCAGCCGCACCTTAAACGCATTATACTTAGAACCGCTGGTGCCGCTGCCTACGTGGTAAACCACAGCCGTTGGACAGTAGATATTGTCATATCCGGCAATTCTGGCCCGGTATCCCACATCAATGTCCTCCAGATAAGCAAAATGCATCTCATCAAAATACCCTATCTCCTCAAAAACAGATCTGCGGTAAATCGATGCTCCTCCACAGGCAGAAAAAATACGGCAAGGACGATTGTACCCACTGGAGGGCCTGCCTACACCTCTTTGATAGGCCCATCCGAGAAGGCTGTACATGTCCCCTGCATCATCCATTTTATCCTTGTGATAAAGCTGAATCATCTTGCTGCTGACGGAAAAGATCAAGGGAGAGCGCTCAATGGCTTTAATCATCTCCCCCACATAGTGACAGTCTGGCTCCGTATCATTGTTAAGCAGTATCACGTAGGGGGTCTTTGCCGCCTGAATCCCCCTATTGACCGCACCGGAAAAGCCTGTATTCCGCTCCAGAAACAGGGAAGGGATGCCATGATCCTTCAGCCACTCCACACTGCCATCTGTGGATCCATTATCCACCACCAGAACTTCAAAGCTTCTGTGGATCTGGAGATCCAGAGCCTTAAAACAAGGCTCCATAAACTTCAGTCCGTTATAGTTTGGGATTACAATGGTCACTTTTTTACTGGTTTTCATCCCTCATCCTCCGGAGCAAACTGCTCATATATTTTCAAGTCATAGGGTTCGCCAATTTTCTCCTTCAGCAAATCCCTCAGGGCAAAGTTGGACTTGCGAAGGGTCAGATTGGGATTATAGAAGGGGTCTCCATTTTTAATCATATCCGGCCACTTCTTAATAAAAACCGCCACCTCTCTGTTAAACCTGGCCACCTTCTCCGGGGTGTTCTCCAAACCTCTGGATTTGGACTCATAGTGGTAAAGGCTGGCATAAGGCGCATATACTACCAGTTTTCCCATGGCTCGCACTTTCATGCAGAAATCAATATCATTAAAAGCCACTGCCAGCTCCTCACTTAAACCGCCGGCCTCTTGAAAAACAGCTTTCTTTGTCATCAGGCAGGCAGCTGTCACTGCACTGTAATCCTGGGCACACATAGCCCGGTGGAAGTAGCTGTTCTCAGCCTTGTGGAGTCCGATAAAGGTATGACCTGCAATTCCGCCAAAGCCAATCACAACGCCGGCGTGCTGAATGGTGTCGTCCTGATAAAGCAGTCTGGCTCCTACAATCCCCACATCCTCTCTCTGACAAAAGCCCAGCATCTCTTTGATGGAATCCGGATCGATAAGCTCCGTATCGTTGTTTAGCAGCAGCAGATACTCTCCCTTTGCAAAGGAGGCTCCATAATTGTTGATGGAGGAATAATTAAAGCCCTTATCCCAGGTAACCACGTGAAAATTCTCATGGCTCTCCTCCATCTTCTTATAGTAGGCAAATGTCTCTGGCTCAGTGCTGTTATTTTCCACAATCACAAACTCCAGATTCCTGTAGGAGGATCGATCCATAAGGGATCTGACGCACACATCCAAATCCCGGCTGTGATCCTTGTTGGGAATGATAACTGACACAAGAGGCTCCCCCTCTATCTGAAAGATGGTATGGTAAATACCGTAGTCCACTCCCTTTTCCACTCGCTCTGCCCGGATTCCCACCCGCTTATAATGATCCATAACAGCCCTGGATCCGGCCTCGAAGGCATACAATTTGCTCTCCGGGTTGCTGGCCGTAGAATTCTGATGGCAGCGCCAGTGATACAGCACCTTAGGGATATGGCAAATCTTCCGAGCCACTTCTGTACACCGAAAAATAAAGTCATAATCCTGGGCTCCGTCAAACTCCTGTCTAAATCCTCCCACCCTCTTTAAAAGCTCTCTTCGAACTACGAAGAGGTGACAGATATAATTCACACTGGTGAGAAGATCCGGGTTGAAATCCGGCTTGAAATGGGGATCAAACAAGGCCTTTCCATCCATATCCAGCTTATCCTCGTCCGAGTAAAGCACATCACAGTCAGGGTGATCATTGAGAGACTTTACCACCTCATAAAAAGCATTGGGAGTTAAGGTATCATCGTGATCCGCCAGTATGATAAAGTCTCCCCCTGCCATCTCAAGGGCAGCATTGGTATTTCCGGAAATCCCACGGTTTTCTCCTAATATCTCGTAGCAAAACCGGTCATCCCTGTCTGCATATTTTTTAAGAATCCGCTCCACCCCTTCTCCTCTGGGACTCCCGTCTGCAATGCACACCTCCCAGTTGGTATAAGTCTGCGCCAAAATGGAATCCAGCAGCTCCCTCAGATATCTCTCCGGCGTCTTAAATACCGGGATCACCACAGACAGCTTAGGCTCAAAGGGAAACACATGACCCCTCTGCTCAGCCAGCTCCTGATCACCGGGCTTTGTCAGGTGGTACCACTCTCCATAATCATAATCATGATCCATTCCCTGAAGCTTATGCCTGGACTTCACTACCAGAGCCTTTAACCCATGCTCCTTCCAGAAATTAAAAGCCACATGGACTGTCTCCATGTTCATCAAATCTCTGATCTTTTCCATCCGCTTGTAAGCCACGCTGGCTCTCTTTGCAATCAGAGCCTCATTCAGCTTAATCTTGGCCTGCTTCCCCTCACATCGGATCAACAGATAGTAGCTTCTTCCACGCTCATAGGGGAACCGGATATCAAATCCCAGCTCCCTCTCACTTTCCTTCTTAAAATAGATCAGGCTCACATCATCTCTGCGGGTGGCTACCTGCTTAAACTTCACCGGATTGTGCCTTTCATCCTCCACCCGGTAGGTAGCTCTGCTCTCTGGTGATGTTCCCACAACCCATCCATTTAAGGTGATTGTATTTTCACGTATACGCACCACATCTATCTTGTACTTCATTTCTTTGCACCATCCTCTTCTTCCTTATCGAAGTTGATTCGTTCCTCCTCAATCACAAGGGGCCGCTTCATAACTCTCTGGTTGATACTCATGATATATTCTCCCAAAAAGCCAATAAAGAACAGCTGTACAGAGCCTAGAAACAGCATTCCGATCAGCATGGGAGCTGCTCCGGCAGGGAAACGATCCCACCAAATCAGCTTCATTATAAGGTATAGTAATGCCACAATCATACTTCCCACTGCACAGATACTGCCGAATATGGTAGCCAGACGCAGTCCCGCCTTTGTATAGGAGGTAACACTTAACATGGCGGCATCATAAAGACGATAGAAATTATTATGGGTCTTTCCAGCTCTGCGCTTGGGCTGCTCATAAGGGATCTCCTTTCGCCTGTAGCCCAGCTCCGCCACAATTCCCCGAAGGAAGGGAGTGGGATCATCCAGCTTCCTGAGAACCTCAATAAATTCCCTGTCATACAGGCCGGAACCTGTAAAATGCTCGATCTGCTCCACATCCGACAGCTTCTTGATCATCTTGTAGTAGCATCCCCTGAGCCAGTACATCACAGGGTTTTCCTTGCTGCTGGTCTTAATTCCAATCACGATCTTATAACCCTTCTCCCACTCTCTTACATACTGAGGGATCATCTCCACCGGATCCTGAAAATCTGCCACCATCTCGATACAGCAGTCCCCTGTAACCTGCAGCATTCCGTAGTAAGGGGAATTGAACTGGCCAAAATTACGGGCATTTAAGATGGCCTTTATCCTGGGATTGGCAGCACAAAGGCTCCGCAAAATATCCCTGGTTCCATCAGTGGAATCATTATCAATAAAGATCAGTTCATAGTCATACTGAGGTAACTCCCTCTCCAGTATCTCTGTGACTGCCTGGCTGATGGGAGCTGCATTCTCCGCTTCATTATAGCAGGGGATCAATACACTGATTTTCTTCATATCTCTTTCGCTTCTTCCTTTTTGATAGTCTCTTCAATTCCCTGCCGGAAGGTAACGTTCTCCTGCCAGCGATCTGCTGTCAGCTTCTTAAGCTTTGTGATATCCGGGCGAACGGACAAAGCCCCCTCTCCGGCCTGAACAAACGAGCCATACTCCAATTTTCCTCTGTATCCTGCAAGCTGGTGCACCTCCTCCACAAAGGAGTAAAGAGGCCGTGTGTCGGAGCTGGCAATATTGACAATCTCACTTTGCACCTCCCTCGTCTCACAATCCCTCCTGTACAATTCATATACTGCCTGCACTGCATCTTCTATATGCATAAAATTCCATTCATGCCTGCATGCACTTAAGGATACCTCTTTTCCCTGAGGCAGATCCCTCGTCAAGGTAGAAATAATGGACCAGGGATGATCCCCCCATCCATAGACACTGAAAAAGCGCAGATGATAATAGCTGATGCCCAGTGTTTTGCAAAGGGGCGCTGCCTTCTGATAAAATTCCAGCTTGGCCTTTCCATACTGATTCACAGGGCTGCAAGGGGCGCTCTCCTCCATCACTCCCTCCAGCCGGCCGTACTCCACTCTGGATCCTGCATCCATAAAAACGCTGCATTTTAGTAAATGAGCTACTCTGATACAGTCCAGAGAACCTGCTACATTTTTAGCCTGAACCTCTGGAGAGTCGATCTCCTCTCTGTTTACTCCTCCCCAGGCAAAATGAAAAAATCCATCTGCTTCATGAATCAAGTCCACACAGCCCAGCACATGATCCAGATCCCATTCTATCACTCTGAGATTTTCGTGCACCGGAAGAGCCCTCCGGTTTTTCGATTCCCTTCGAACCAGGGCGAATACTTCATGTCCATGTTCCAGAAATAGTCCGGCCAGGTTACTCCCAAGAAAGCCAGTAGCTCCTGTTATAATAATTCGCATGATTTCAATGCTCCTATGTCTATTTGCTTTTATACCAGTTCCAGATGGTTGGAGCGCATGGCTCTCACTTCTATCTCTTTGCCAAACTTCTCACGAATGCTCAGAGCAATCTCCTCTGTATACCCAGGGGCGGTGATAATAACAGCTTCCACCGGATCATCGTGAAAATATTCCGGAGCCACAATCGGCAGATGGGAGGAGGGAGCGAATTTCCCCTGCTTAAAAGGCGCTGAATCAATGATATATCTAGCCTTGTTTCCCAGCTTCGTGGTGGCTGCCAATGTAAAGCCCTGATGACTGGCTCCCCAGATCGCCACCTTCTTATCCCAGGCCTCCAAATATTTCAGGTAGGTTTCCATCTCCTGTTTCAGGTTTGACCAGCAGTCCATCAGATTTCCCACCTCCATCCGAGGACGCTTCTTGACAATCACAGACAGGGTGTCTCGATTAATCACTTCACACTCCTCTGCCAGAAATCCATTGCGCTCCAGTAGGGGGAGGAGGGTATCAAAGGTATAATAGGCAATGTGATCCCGGATCAGCTCATAGTAGCTGCTGTGATCCATAATGTATTCAAAGCTTGGCACTGTGATCAGTCCCATCCCATCCTCCTTAAGATTCCGATAGATGGCCTGAAGCATTCCATTGGGGTCAGGCTGATGCTCTAAAAAATTAAAAGACAGGAACACATCATAAAGACCTCCCGGAAATTGAGTCTCCTCACTCTCTGCAAATCCCTCCGTCACCTCTAACCCCTGAGCTCTGGCAGAGGCCACCAGACTGGGATCATGCTCGATTCCGTGAGCCTCCACTGGAAATTCACGGAGCACCTTAAGAAATTCCCCCTGTCCGCATCCCACCTCTATAAACCGCCTTCCTTCCAGGTGGTACGTTTCAATCAAGTGCTTATACTGGTATCTCCGAAGCTCCACCATGGTTTTAGAGTAGCCTCCGGCACGTATCACATCCCGGTAATAATCCACCGGCTGACAATGAAACTGAACCAAGCCGCAGCCCCTGCACTGACACAAATCCAGCGTCATCCCCTGATCTGCCTCCACCTGGGAAGGATCTGGCATATGCTGAGCCGAAGCCGGCATATTATCTAACGTAAGCAGCGGCGTCTCCCAAAGCGGGGCGCCGCAGGCAATGCATCCTTTCATATTTCTGTCTCCTTTTTCGCAGCAATGACAGAAGGAATCATTTGTCGGATTCCCTCCTCAAATGGAGTCTCCTGGCGAAATCCAACCGCATTCTGCAGCTTCTTTATATCTGGCTTGAGGGACACTACTCCCTCTGCATTGGGAGGTCTCTTTCCATAGCGGTACTCCCCCTTCCCTCCGCAGAGCCTGTGCAGCTCCTCAATATACCCTCTTAAAGGCCGGGTCTCTTCCCCTGCCACATTATACACGCCCCCAGGGGCTTTGGCAAGTAAAAGGCGGCTTAAAGCCTGTGCACAATCCTTTACATAGAGGAAATTCCACATTTGGGTGCAATCTCCAAGATCGATGGTGCCTCCCTTTAAAAAAGTATCCATACAGGTAGAAATCAGGGACCATGGATGATCCCCTGGTCCGTAGACACTAAAGATCCTGGCATGTAGGTATGTGATAGTAAGCTTCTCTGCTTCCCGGGTGCACAGATTTAAAACCTTAAGCTTATCCTTGCCGTACTCTGATACAGGATGGCACTCTCTCCCCTCTTCCATCTTCCCTTCCAGTATCCCATATTCTGCCTGGGAGCCGCTGAAAAGGAAGCGGCTACACCCCAGAGCTGCTGCTGTCCTCAGTGAATTCAGCGCATATCCTACATTCCTGGCCTGAACCTCCGGATTCTGCCGATTGGCACTTCCAGCGCCTTCCCAGCCCAGATGAAGCCAAGCCTCTGCCCCCTCCTTTATCACAGGATCACGCAAAAGAGACTCTATCTCACTGAGAGGCCTCCGTAAAATCTGTAACCCCTGATCCACTGGCAGACGATCCCTTCCAGGAGAATCCGGACGGATCACTGCCAGCACCTGATGCCCTTCTGCCAGCAGCTCCCTTATCACTGCTCCTCCAATAAAGCTGGTAGCTCCTGTCACCACGATCCGCATAATCTCCACTCCCTTTCCTGCCCTGCTTCCTCTTGCTCTATCTCTGATCCCTATCCCTTAATCCGGGGAATAATCATATTGGCATCCATCTCATCCTCAGGAAGGAAGGGAGCTAAGTCCTCCAGAGGAGGCGAAACCATGGTTCCATCTGCCAGCCTCTTAGCGGATGACTTAGGTTCAAACTTCTGCTCCCTGTCCACAAACACCTCGCATATAATGGGGCCTTCCACAGAGAGAGCCTGCTCCACAGCCTCTGCCAGCTGACTGTTGTGACAGGCAGACACATAAGGATATCCATAGGCAGCCGCCAGCTTCTCCAAATCAGGAAAACTCAGATCCCCGCTGTCTGCCCCAATTCCCACCAGAGGATCCCCAAAGAAGTTCTTCTGCGTCTGGCGGATGGAGTGGTAGCCTCCGTTGTTAATCACAAATATTTTAATCCCCATTCTGTGGTGGATGATAGTCTGTAATTCCTGCAAATTCATCTGGATACTTCCGTCACCAGTCAGCAAAATCAAATCCTCTCCACTTCTATCCATCCCCTGGCTGTAGCATTCCTTTTCCCGTGAGGCCGCCCAGACTCCAATGGCTGCGGGCAGATCATAGCCCATGGCTGCCACAGCAGAGTTGGTGATAAAACGCTGTCCCTTCTTCAAAATGTAGGCATGTCCTCCCACCACACAGGCTGATCCATTGCCCACTACTGTGATCTGCCCTTCCTTTAAGCGGCTGCTAAGCTCCTTTACAAGGGCATATACATTGGCCGGCTCCTCATTGCTACGGTTGAAATGATGCTCTGAAATAACAGGATATGTTCTCTTCCACATAGCACAGGTCTGACTCCAGCTGGAAGATGAAAGTCCCTCTCCTCCATCAAATACCTGCCTGGCTCCCACACAGCTGACTGATTCAGGGAGCCTGTCTCCTTCCCGCTCCCATATCTCATTCAGTGCAGCGTCCAGCTGTTCCAGCAAATCCTTAGCATCTGCATGGATCCTCATATCACTGTGCACAGAAGGCTTCTTAAGCTCCTCCTCATCAATATCATTTACAATCACATATGCCTGTCTGGCCCAGGTCTCATAATTGTATCCCACCTGGCGTATACTTAAACGGCTTCCCACCGAAAACACCAGATCGCTGTTTTGAACTGCAAAATTCCCCGGCCTGTCCCCCATATTTCCAGCCCGTCCCACATAAAGGGGATGGGCATCATACATACAGTCCTCGCTGTTCCAGCCTGTCACCACAGGAATTCCCAGCTTTTCTGCCACCTTCATAAATATATTATGGGCACCGGCAATTCTGATTCCATTACCTGCATTCAGTACAGGCCTCTTGGCCTCACGTATTTTTCTGATAATCTCAAATGCAACCTCTGAGCTTACCTGACCAGGCAGTCTCTGACGAGTCTCACCTTGTCCCGCTTTATCTGCCTCTATGTCCAAACCCTCTCCTTTGAAAGCCCAGCCATTCCCTCCTCTTTCATAATCAGCAGGGTCAAAGCCCACCAGCTCCTCAGTTTCAATCCATGCCCCCTGAACATCCAGAGGAATATCCAGCCAGCATGGACCGGGGCGCCCTGATCTTGCCAGATACAGCGCCTTCTCCAGACAGTATCGAATCCGCATAGGATGAATCACCATCTCCCCATACTTGGTCATACACCCAATGGCCTTGCAGATATCAAACTCCTGATCTCCCATGGCTCTCACTCCCAGACCGGACCACCTTGCTGTGGTATCATAGCGAACCTGACCTGACAGCACAAGCATAGGAATCGAATCCAGCCAGCCTCCCACCACACCTGTGATTGCATTGGTTCCTCCAGGCCCTGTGGTAACACAGAGAGCTGCCATTCGATTGTGAATCCTGGCATAGGCTTCCGCAGCAATGGCGCTGGCCTGTTCATGATGATTGTAAATGCAGTGAAGCCCTTCCTGATGCCCCAGCGCATCATTCAAATGCATGGCTCCCCCTCCTGTTACAGTAAATACCTGGCAGATTCCTTCCTCCACCAGTCTAAGCGCTATATAATTCGCCAGCTTCATCTTCATAATACCGGTACCCCTCCTTATTCTTAGAATCCACGAAGCATTTATGATAGTGTGAGTATAGCATAAAATAAGATAAAAGAATACCCTCTCTTTTTAAGGGGCCGCCCCCTCACCCCCAACCGCTTCCAGAACTTCCATTAACACACACTATCTTTCTGTCAGATGCTCCGCTATAATGAACCACGTAATGCAACGACGGATGTTCGGCCACAGATAAACACACATATCAAAAAGGAGAGATTTAATATGATGAAAAAACAGACAAAAGTTCTGGCTGTATTATCCACTGCAATGTTGATGGCGGCAGCAGCCCCAAGCTTCTTCACCAACGCCTCTACTGCTTTTGCTAAAAGCACCGGATGGACAGAAGAAAATGGAAGCTGGCACTATCTGGACTCCTACGGGGAGCCCGTAACTGATACCTGGAAAAAACATGGTGAGGACTGGTATTATCTGGACGCAGAAGGCGTTCCTGCTACCAGCATGCAGATTGATGAGTATTACGTAGGAGAAAACGGAAAACGTGTCACATTTACGTGGATTTCCGTAGAAAATGAAGAGTTCTGGAGCGAAGAAGATGCTCCTGAGAAGCTGTACTATTACTATGGCAGAGATGGTAAGGCCATTACTTCCAAATGGGCTTCCATTGGAGGACAGTGGTATTACTTTAACGAGGACAGCCAAATGGAGACAGGTTCCATCAAGGTAGACGGCTATAATTATTACCTGGGAAAAGACGGCAGCAGAAAGACCGGCTGGATCCTTCTTCCCGATGAGAACGATGACTCCGAATATACAGAGTCCTGGTACTATTACGATAACAGTGGAAAGCGTGTTGAGACTGCCGTTGATCAGAAAATAAACGGCGAGTACTACACCTTCGTAGACGGGCGTATGCAGACTGGCTGGTTCAAACTGCCCGCCACCGGCGAAAGCACAGAGGCAACCCCCTCTGAAGCTGTATCAGAAGAGCCTACTGTGGACAGCTACCAGTATTATGATGAAGATGGGAAGCGTGCCCAGGGCTGGAGAACCATAGAAGGCGCCGAAGGCATCAGTGAGGAAGCTGAGATTTATACCTTCTATTTCAAGAAAGGGGAGCCTTACCACGCCCAAAAAGGCCTGGAGCTGTTTAACATTGATTCCAAAAAATATTCCTTCAATACAAAGGGTGAAATGCAGACCGGCAAGCAGGTTGTAAATCTGGAGGATGGCGGGATTGCCAACTTCTACTTCGGAGATGACGGAATTATGAAAATCGGAAAGCAGACCATCCTTAATGAAGATTCAGGAGAAACTCAGAACTGGTATTTCCACACAGAAGGCTCCAAAAAGGGTCAGGGCTTCCACGGCATCAAGGAAAACGTGCTCTATCTTTACGGGCTGCGTCAGGAGGCTGACAAGGATCTTCGTTTTGCGCCGGCAGAATTAAACGGCAAGGAGTATTTGATCAACACCAACGGTGCAGTACAAAAAGCAAGTTCCAATTCCAAATCCACTGCTAAGCCAGAGCTTGGAAGCGGCTTTAAGGATTTCAAGGATGAGAACGATACCGTATGGACTGTAAACACAGAAGGTGTGATCCGGTAATACACTCTTTACTCCGCCTGTTCCCTACACATCCGTTCACTTTACAGGCGGATCCCCGGTTTTATTCTATCAGACATGGAGAACGATAAACATATCGTTCTCCATATTTTTGTTTCAGTGACATCCACGGACTCGCAGGCTGCAACCCTTTACATGGGGGCAGCCTCTGCTTTCTTCCGTCCTCCCCTTCCGCCAAAGCGCTTTATCTGCTATACTAAAATCCATCATACCTAAGCTGCAAGGGAGAGGATAGATTATGAAATACAAACAGATTGTCACAGGAACATTTTTAAGCCGTCCCAACCGTTTTATTGCTCATGTAAGCATAGAGGGGCGGGAGGTTATATGCCATGTAAAAAACACCGGGCGGTGCAGAGAGCTTCTTATACCGGGGGTTACGGTAGTGCTGGAGCATCACCCCCAAGCAGCTCTTAGAGGGCGTAAAACCCAGTATGACCTGATCGCAGTGTACAAGAATGGACGTTTAATTAACATAGACTCCCAAGCTCCCAATCAGGCTGCCTGGGAATGGATCCACACCAATCCCCAGACAGTTCTGGGGGATTACAGCAGAATTGGGCACATACGAAGGGAGGTGACCCATGGAGATTCCAGGTTTGATTTGGCCTTTACCCTGAATTCTGATACCCGGGCATTGATGGAGGTAAAGGGTGTTACTCTGGAGGAGGAAGGTATGGTTCGCTTCCCTGATGCCCCCACTCAAAGGGGAATCAAACATCTCCAGGGTCTTATAAAAGCCCGCCGGGAAGGCTTAGAAGCCTATATGCTCTTTGTGATTCAGATGAAAGGAGTTTACGGCTTTCAGCCCAATGATGCAACCCACCCGGCCTTTGGTCAGGTTCTTAGGGAGGCTGCAAAAGAGGGCGTTCACCTATTGGCCTGGGACTGCACCGTCACCTCTGACAGGATGAGCCTTGACGCTCCTGTCCCTATCCTTTTAGATGAAAAGAGAAGAGAAACTTAAAATCTTGCTGCCTATCATATGATAAGGCTCCTCTGGTGGAACCCTGACCTTCTCTACTGAACCTGATCGTTGGTCAGATGGAACAAATCCAGGAGATAGAAGATCAGACTCAAAATCATACCTGACACGCAGGCCAGAACCATGCCTGTCAGCTGAATCCTCCCAACATTTACGGAGATCCCTGAAAGGCCTGTGACAAAGATAACGGAAGTGAGAGCCAGATTTCTGGAACTGCCATAGTCCACCTTGGAATCTACCAGAATGCGCAGACCTGAGGTTCCTATCATACCGTAAAGGAGGAAGGAAATTCCGCCAATCACAGGACCCGGTATGGTGCTGATGAGAGTGGACAGCTTGCCAATAAAAGAGCAGATAATGGAAAGGATGGCCGCTCCTCCAATGACACGGACACTGTACACACGTGTGATGGCCATCACCCCTATATTCTCGCCGTAGGTGGTTGTAGGCACAGAGCCGATCAGCCCGGAGAGCATGGTGGAAAAATTATCTCCGAAAAGAGAACGGTGAAGCCCCGGATCCTTCAGCAAGTCCCGGCCCACAATCTTGCCGGTTACCACCTGATGGCCGATATGCTCTGATGTGATAACCAAAAGCACCGGAAGAATGGTCACAATGGCCTCCAAATTAAATTTAGGACTGGAGAAATTGGGCAGAGCAAACAGGGGCGCTGCCGCCACCTCTGTAAAATCCACAATGCCGCAGAGAAGGGCTGCCACATAGCCTGCAATCACAGCGATGAGAATGGGAATCACAGAAAAAAACTTTCTGAACAGGATTGAGCCAAACACCGCAGTTCCCAGGGTTACCAGAAACACAATTACATGATTAGGATCGATCCCCTCCTCCAAAAGACCTGCATTTTTTGCGGCTGTGCCCGAAAGCTCCAATCCAATTAAAGCCACTACAGGGCCCATGGCAGCAGAAGGAAGAACCACATTAATCCAGTTGGTTCCGAACCTGTAAACAATCAATGCCAGAATACATCCGCAAAATCCCACTACTATAAATCCGCCCAGAGCGTATTCATATCCAAAATTCTGAATCACAATGCCGGCAGGAGCCAAGAAGGCAAAGCTGGAACCCAGATAAGCCGGAGCCTTTCCTTTTGTGATAACAATAAATAGCAGTGTACCTACACCATTCATAAACAGCACCACTGCCGGGCTGATTCCAAACAGGAAGGGAACCAGAATGGACGCTCCGAACATGGCGAACATATGCTGAATGCTTAAGGGCGCCAACAGCTTAAAGGGCACCCTCTCTTCTACCTGAATGATACGTTGATTTTCCATTTTCTACCTCCTTGATTTTTCTCTTGTTTCTCTTACTATTCTTCCCGGAAGAAATCCGCCTGTGGCTGTGGCCTCGGTTTATCTTACCCTTTTCAAAACACCCCTGACAGATGGAGAATGGGTAGTCCCAGGAAAGGATTCTCTTGCACCCAGAACATGTTCGGGAATAGCTGGCACATTCATTTTTTAAAATGCGGCTGATCTCCTCCTCTGTACGTCTGCGCTCCTCATCCAGATATCCCTTCTGAATGGGGAGCCCAACCTTTCTGGAAAACTGAACATACAAGTCCAGCATTTTATAATAGCTCTCCAGATCATAAAGGTCATCTCCCGGACTATATGGAAATTCCAGCTCCTCCACCTCCCGGTATCGGCCACAGTAATCTCTCCACAGATCCATTACCGGCTTGTTGTCAATATCAATGGCGCAGGTGATCAGCCTATAAATTTCCTCCTTTGTATACTCCCCCAAATCCTCCTTGTGAACATGGGCAAAGCTCATATACAAAGCTAAAAGCTCGTCCACCTCCATTTTTTCATAGATGGAGGGAGTATCCATCCCTGCCCATATCTTAATCAGATTGTCTATCTCTGAGGGCAGACTCAAAAGCTGCTCAGGAAAGCCGACATAAGCCTTCATAATAGGCATGGGCATTCTGGAGAGCCCGTCTTCAACGACCTCCAAGCCATCCACGGCAGCTACAAACCCTTCATCATAAAGTCCAAACCTCCCAGCCCTTCCGGCAATCTGCTTGATCTCCTCAGGGGTCAGATCCCGCTTGTTGACACCGTCAAACTTTCGCGTTTCCACGAAGACAACTCTCCGAATGGGAAGATTCAACCCCATTCCAATGGCATCTGTGCTAACCACGATCTCCGTTTCCTTTTCCAAAAAACGGCGCACCTGTTCCCGGCGGGTAGCCGGAGGAAGGCTTCCGTAAATTACGCTGCATGAAATTCCCTCCTGCTCTAAGTGGGCTGCCAGAGCCAGCACTGATTTTTTTGAAAATACAATAAGAGCATCTCCCTTTTTCAGATCTGTTTTTAATCCAAAGGATTTCTTTTCCAGAGTAAGCCTGGTATTTCTCTGATGTCTTACCACATGGTACTGATCCCCACAGCGCTTAATCATCTCTATGATAATATCCTCTGCCTCAGGCGCCATACAAAGATGTATCTCCTCCGCCTGCAATCCCAGAACTGCTCTGGTCCAGTTATGACCTCTGTAAGGATCCCCTATCATCTGACACTCATCTACCACTGCTATATCAAAATACCCATGGGTAGGAAGCATTTCTACCGTACATGCCTGGCACATGGCTCCCGGCACCTCCAGAGTCTCCTCCCCTGTTATCATAGCACAAGGGAGTCCCTCTGTGTTCATACGGTCGTAGACCTCCAGGGCAAGAAGGCGCAGAGGGCCAAAGTAAGCGCCCTGTCTGCATTCCTTTAAACGCTCCAAAGCAGCATGAGTCTTGCCGCTGTTGGTAGGGCCTACATGGAGAATAAATCTGCGGTTCATCCTTCTTGCTTCTGGATATTCATCCTCAGGCTTCTGACGAATCGCCTCCCGAATCCCGCGCTTTATGGTCTTTGGCACATAAAAAAGCTGATAAGCCCGCTCCAGTGAATTGGTCAGAAGGTAGCGCCGCACTCCCTGCATCTTCATAACCTGCTCTAACTCCTCCACTGTCAGAAATGACACATACTCCAGATCCTTTCTGGCCAAAGCGTCACAGAATCTCTCCATCGTCTTATAATTCTGACTCCATTCCTCCCTCATCTCTCCAGGCTTTAAATGATTCTCCCGGTGCATGAGATAAGAACAGACCTTTGAAGTCATAGCATGAATGTCGCTGAGCTCATTGGCTTTTCCAATTTCCTCCAGACAGCTTGCCTTCAAACGTCTCAGGCGTTTATTTACTTCCGCCCTTGTCATAACACGATACCGCCTATTTACATTTCCAAAAAACAGACCTCTGTAATAATCCGCTAAATACCTGACACACTCCTCTTTTATCTCCATTTAGCTCCTCTTTCTCCATTCCTTCTCACCGCATCTGCTTTGATAGGATGACACAAAAACAGCCAGAAGGCCATGTTTCCATGACCATCTGGCATCTGTATTCTAAACCATGGTTGTATCTACAAAATGTTCAAAACCACTGATTCCAAACTCTGCACAAACCTGATGGATTCCCTCTGCAATCTCCTCACGGGAATAGTCAGCCTCATAAAGCTCTGAATCTGAACGCTGATTTAAATACATATAGAAGGTGAGAGCCATCTCCAAATATGCTTTGTTCCCTGTGTCCAGCTCATCTGAGAGAACATTCTCCGCACCATTGATATCCCCCTCATCCACCATCTTTTTTAGTTTGCGGTAAGTCTGATCCAGCGCTGTGTCATCCGTCTCATCCGGCGGCAGATGATAATCAATATCATTCTTCCCAAGGGCCAGCCTTGCGATAGCACGTACCAGATCACTGATGGTCCGCATTACGTAATCATTCTGATATCCCATATCTCTTATCCTCCTGTTTCATCTTCCCTTTTCAGCTTCCGGAAAATTCCCAAACATGCTCTAGTATAGTAGATAACGCTCCAGCCGTCAAGCTTCTGTTTCTTGGGAGTAATTCAATCCGCTTCCCACAGCCATTGTGCCGGTATGCAGTGCCTTATCTATTTTTCCTTGACGGCACGCAGGGAACTACCTATAATGAAGGTAATAAAAACAGTAAGGGAACGTATGAACCTTCAAAAGCGCCGTTCATTTATTATTAGCTTCACCTATTTTACCATCATAACGCTTGTTTGCTATCTGTTCCTCACCCATCTGATTCCCATGCTGGCTCCATTTTTAGCAGCTCTCGCCATTGCGGCCTTTCTGGAACCATGGGTGGACTTTTTAAGTCATCACATAAAGGGAGGGCGCACCCTGGCTGCCCCCCTTTCTCTTCTCTCCTTTTACGGCTGTATATGCGGCTTCCTTTTCCTCTCAGGCGGTCAGCTTCTCTCTCTCATCCAGGAGCAGGGCAAAAAGCTTCCCCACCTTTACAGCCAGATGCTGGAGCCTGGACTGACCCGTTTTTTTCTTCTGGCAGAGCAGAGCTTTCCAGGGAGGAGCCTTATTATTTCCTCTTTTAGCCAAAGCCTCACCGGATTCATTGAACATGGAATCACTGCACTTTCAGGACACCTTCTCAACTGGGCAGCTTCCCTTATGGCAGCCTTCCCTTCCTTTCTGTTGAACTGCCTGGCTGCTGTGATTGCCTCTTTTTTCCTCACAGGTAATTACCGGCCTGTGATTGACTTTTTCTTAAGACAGCTTCCTGAGGAAACCTGTACCCTTCTAAAGGCTGTCTGGTTCAGTGTACGGGAGGTGACAGGAAGACTCCTTAAGGTATATGCACTTTTAATGCTCCTCACCTTCGCCCAGCTTTGGATAGGCTTCCGGGTTCTCGGGATTCCCATGAGAGGAACGTTGGCTGCCCTTGTAACCGGGGTAGATATACTGCCTGTGCTGGGCACCGGTACAGTGCTTCTGCCCTGGGCCTTTATGTCCTGGGTCACAGGAAATCCCAGTCTGGGATTTGGTCTTTTCTCCCTGTATCTGCTGATCACCATTGTGCGCCAGACATTAGAGCCAAAGCTTATAGGCCTTCAGATGGGGCTGTCTCCTGTGGCTGCCCTTCTGTGCATGTTTGCCGGAGGAAAACTAATGGGTCTGGCAGGTATTTTTCTGTTTCCCATTGCAGCCACTGTGGCAAAGGAACTCAATGACAGGGGAATCATCCACATCCTGCGTTAAATCTATTTTAGAAGCTAAATAATCCCTAACTCTTTCATTGCATAAGCAATGCCGTCCTCCTCCACCTCCTTTGTCTCAAAGGTGGCATAGGGTTCCAGCACAGCGGCATGATGCCCCATAAGAACACAGTTGGTCGCGTATTTGAACATCTCCAAATCATTGCTGCTGTCCCCGAAAACATACGTATCATCTAAGGAGATCCCATAGTGATTCAGCACCAGCTCCATGGCAGTTGCCTTGGAATGCCCCACTGGAACACACTCATAAAATCCGTCTCCCCGGCCAATAATCTCAAAATCCTCCAGCCTTCGGAAGAGCTCCTCACACCTGCTCCGCTCATCTGATCCTAAGTAGAGCTTATCGAAATCATAGTTGTCATCTTCCCAGTCATACACCTGGGTGTCGCCTGATTTCCGGATTGCATTTTTTAATGCCTCTACCTTTGAAATTTTGGAGGTCGTTCTGTGAATGTAACACCCTTCAATGGCCTCCAATACTCCATCCAGACCGCACTCATCAATATCCTTCTTAATCTGGATCCCCCTCTCTCTGGGAATCCGGTGACAGTAAATCACCTTGCCCTCCACTACGATGTATGTGCCGCATCCGCAGAGATAGCCATCTGCTTCCACTTTCCTCCGGATGTCCTCCAGATGTCCATAGACTCTCCCGGAATTAATAAACACCAAATGCCCTCTGTTTCTGGCCTCTCTGAGAGCCTCCCTGGCACTTTCCGGAATCTCCCCTGTCTTTTCAGACAAAAGGGTTCCGTCAATATCAAAAAACAATGCTTTTGTTCGTTTACTCATCTTCTCTAAACACAATACTCTGTGTCTCCTCATCCATACTCTCTACAATCGCCAGAGACTCCAGGCGGATTCCCTCTGCCCGAAGCAGCTCTCCTCCTGCCTGAAATCCCTTTTCTATTACAATGCCGGCACCCACCAGCTCCGCTCCTGAATCTCTCACTAAGGAAGCCAGACCCTCCAAAGCCTTGCCATTTGCCAGAAAATCATCTATCAGCAGAACCTTATCCCCAGGCCCCATAAATTCCTTTGAAACAATGATGTCATAGACCCGGCTGTGAGTAAAGGACTCAACCTTGGTGGCATAGACTTCCCCTGCAATGTTTTTCGTCTGGGTCTTTTTGGCGAACACCACAGGAACATCAAAATACCGGGCTACAATACATGCAATTCCAATCCCTGAGGCCTCAATGGTAAGAATCTTCGTTACCTGAGCATCAGAAAACCGATTTCTAAACTCCTTTCCAATCTCCCCAAAGAGTCTGATATCCATCTGATGGTTCAAAAAGCTGTCCACCTTCAATACGTTTCCGGCCTTAATTTTGCCATCCTTACGTATTCTGTCCTTTAAAATCTGCATGTATCACCCTCCCTATTCTCCCACTGACTAACGGGCTTCTGTCTCCTGAACTGCTGCCTCTGTCTCAGTTGCTGTGGGAGCCTCCTCTGCCTGAGAGCCGGAAGCCTCATTGACTGCACTGCCAGATAAAAATTTGAGAACCTTATAGTTGAGAGCCATAACCTCAAAGTTCTTTTCTCCGTAAGACTCCACTACCGTCTCAACCGTCTGTCCATTGAGCTGTGCGAAAGCCTCCTTATCTCCCTCCTCCAGCACAATTCCTTCTTTGGAGGCAATGGTATTGATAATCAGCTGATTCTTCACATCGTGTTCTACCTGGGCATAGATATATTCCCTGAATTGACCTTCCTCCATCCCCTGGGACTTAGCCATAGAGGCCAGGGTACCACCAAACATCTTAGCCTGCTGAATATACTGATTCACTCTTGTATTATAGCGTTTGGAAACGGTGCTCCGGTTCAGCTTAAAAGTAGAATCTTCTGCCACCTTGTGAAGTATCTCCTCCTGAACAGACGTCTCATAGGAACGCATCTTCTGATCCTCCAGATCCTGGCGGAGTCCATTCTTATACTCCTCCACCGTCTTGTATTCAGAAATGCTCTGGACAAACGCGTCATCCAGCTGAGGTTCTTCCTTCACCTTAACTGCATTCACCGTTACCTCAAATACAACCTTTTGTCCGGCTAATGCCTTCTCACTATAATCCTCAGGGAAGGTCAGATCCAGCTGCTTTTTATCTCCTGCTTTGGAGCCAACCAGCCCATCCTCAAACCCATCAATGAAGGTTTTGGAACCCAGAGTCAAGTCAGTGTCCTCCGCCTTGCCTCCCTCAAACTCTACCCCCTCATGAAGCCCTACATAGTCAATATTCACTATATCTCCAATCGCAGCTTCCCGATCTACCTCTACCTCTTTTACATTAGAAGACAACGCCTGAGCGATACCGGCCTCTACCTCCTGATCCGTTACCTCGGGAACCGGAAGATCCACCTTCACCCCCTGGTACTCTGACAATTCCACTGTTCCCAGGTTCTCCTCTCCATCCGCAGATTGATTTGAACATCCGGTCATCACAGATATGGCAGCTAATCCACATAAACATAACATTGCTAACTTTTTCATGATACATGTCCCTTTTCTTTTACTGATTTCGCACTGCCTATCAGGTATTCCTTTTACATTCTCCCGTCCCAGGTATGCGTTGTACATAGTTATACCACACCTGTCCGGGAAAAAAAAGACTTTCCATTAACTTCATGAAAATTTAAGGTAAGACACTCACCGGTAAAAGGCTCTAAAAGCGTTATAGGTATTATATACATCCAGCTTGGAGGACAGCTCAAAGGGGGAATGCATGGACAAGATCGGCACTCCCAAATCCACTGTGTCCACATTCATATGCGCCACAAACTTGGCAATGGTTCCTCCGCCTCCCACATCTACTGCACCCAGCTCTCCTGCCTGCCAGTAAACCCCGGCATCCTCCAACATGGCGATCACCCTGGACATAGTTTCCGCGCTGGCATCATTGGATCCGGCCTTCCCCCTGGCTCCCGTATACTTTGTCAGCACGCAGCCTTTGTTGATAAAGCAGGAGTTCTGCCTTTCATAAACACTTGGAAAGGTGGGATCAAAGGCTCCGTTCACATCAGAGGAAAGGCACAGTGAATTTCTCAGCACGTCCCGCACAGCCACCCCTTCCGGCTCTGCCAGATCCTCTATGTAGTGAAGAACATAATCTGAGTCCAGACCTGTGTTGCCATCGGATCCAATCTCCTCCTTATCGGTTAAGATGGTCACTGTGGTAAAGGAAGGATTCTTTACACTTATCTCAGCTGTGAGAGCTGTGTAAGCGCAGACCCTGTCATCCTGACCATACGCTCCAATCAGACTTCGATCCAATCCTACGTCCCTGGCCTTCCCCGCAGGAACCATCTCCAGCTCTGCCCGGAAGAAATCCTTTTCCGTTATTTTGTACTTCTCATAAAGCAGATTCAGAGCCATCAGCTTTATGCCATCCTTCACTTCCTCATCCTCATAGGGCAGGGAGCCAACCACAACATTCAGCTCTTCCCCCTTGATCCCATCCTTGAGCGGCCTCTCATTCTGCTTGGCGGACAGGTGGGGCAGTAAATCTGTGATACAAAAAATGGGATCTTTCTCCTCTTCCCCAATGGAAATATCCACCAGCGTTCCATCCTTTTTCGCCACAACTCCGTGGAGAGCCAGAGGGATGGCAGCCCACTGATACTTCCGTATCCCCCCATAGTAATGGGTTTTAAACAGGGCTATCTCGTCCTTTTCATAGAGAGGATTGGGCTTTAAATCCAAGCGTGGGGCATCTATATGAGCTCCATTCATACGCAGTCCCTCAGACAGCGGTCGGATTCCAAAGGTGGTGGCAATCAACGCCTTTCCCCGGTTCACAAAATACACCTTGTCTCCAGGCTGATACCTCCTGTTTCTCTCAAAGGGGGTGTATCCGGCCTCCTTAAGCATCCGGATCCCTTCCCTTACACATTCCCGCTCCGTCTTGCCCACATTCAAAAAATGCTTATATCCCCGGCAGTACTCATCTGCCTGCTCCACCTGCTCCGGCTTATCCCTCCCAATATTAGGAAACTTCCAGGTAAGCTTCTCCTGCAGCTCCTGTCCCTTTGTTTTCTTATCCATTGTATTCCTCCTGGTCATTCTATTTTTGTAATGTCTCTATAACTCAAAGGTTCTCTTCTTAACTCCAGTCCCTCCAAAACGCCTATATTTAATATCCATTAAAAGGGCTGCGCTCTGGGCGTCCTCCATCTGAGCCGCCGCCCCTATCGCCTCATTCAAAGCCTTCTCATCCATCTGAGGTGCCTCTGCCATCCATGCCAGAATCTCTGCCTCCCCCCTCTCCAAAAGTCCCTCTGTCCCCTCTTTCACATGCTCCTTCAGATACTTCCAATAGATTTCACCTGCCTCCTCAGACAGACCCCAGGGCCAGAACAGACGGTAGAGAGCCAGCCTTACAGCCAGGGAAGCTCTTTCCTGAATCTGAACCTGCTGGAACAATCCGTCATACTCCTCCACCTTAAACCGGGTCTCATCAAAGCAATATCGGTACATATGGCCGCATCCGTGGATTGTACTTGTAATAATCCGGGCAGGTGTATTCTCCACCGACTCCTCGAAATACTCAGGAAATATGAGCTTTGCCAGCAGCTTCCCATGATCATCCCGGTAATCGACCACCAGTTCCTGCCCCAGCTCTGCCAGAATCTCCTTAAAGCAGGACTTGCACCCCTCATGAATCTGAATATCCAGGCAGCTTAATCCTGTACATCCGGTAAATACTCCTGCTCCCCAGTCTAAAGTCGTGCTGTGAAATGCAAGCTTTCTCAGACCATAGCAATTATAAAACCCATAGGCTCCTACCCTTTCAAGGGTGGATGGAAGCACCAGCTCCTCCACCTGCTCCCCCTTCAGCTCTGTCTCTCCATCCAGCTCCCCGGGCGGTATGTCCCGCCCCCGCACTGTCTCTGACAGCACATAGCCGGCCAGCGCCTTCACCGGCTGCCCCTTAATACACTCAGGCAGTAAAATCCTTCCATCTAAACCATAACAACGCTGGATGGACCACCCCCCCGGCGTTTCTTCGTATAATAATTTCACAGCAGATCTTCCATCACTTTCTATCCTTTCATCCAGTCACAACCGGTTCAAACCTCCCCCGTCTTTTCTCTTCATCTAATGCATCTGTTATACCCTCCACACACCCAATTCAGAAACAACGATATCCATCCTCAGATCATGAGCCTCCACCGGAATGTCCTCCCGCATACTCCCGGCTCTGCAAACCACTGCTTTAAACGCTTTTGTCTTTAACAAATACCTGTCGTAGTATCCGCCTCCATATCCCAGACGCCTTCCTGTACTGCTGCACGAAAGGCAGGGAACCACGGCAAACCCAAGCTCCTCAGGCAAAAGAACCGGAGCGCCCCTTACCGGTTCCAAAATCCCATAAGCCCCTGTCTCCAGACCCTCCAGCCCGTCAATCCGGCACACCTCCATGATCCCTTTGCCTGTACATCTGGGCACTCCCACGACCTTCCCCTGTTCCAGGGCATGCTCTATCACAGAAAATGTGTGAACCTCCTGCTCTGTACTTACAAAACAAAGGATCCTCTCTGCTCTCTGGTACTCCGGCAATTCCGTAATGTATTTAAAAATTGCCCTGTCTGCCCTTTGACAGTAGGAGGAAGCAAACTCTGCCCTCTGCCCCTTTATCTCCCTTCGCAGCCGCTCCTTTTGCTCTCTCAGGTTCACCTTCTCACCTCCTGTTTACCAGTCTAGACTCCCTTCTTTTTGCATAGATCCTTGACACAGCATCTATCGCAGAAGGGGGTGGTTCTGGCTGTGCATATATCTCTTCCATGGTATACAAGCCTGTGGCAAAAATCACTTCCCTCCTCTGGGGGAACCAGCTTCCACAAAGCCATCTCCACCTTCTTTGGCTCCTTTATATGATCCACCAGACCCATCCGGTTGACCAGACGGATACAATGGGTATCAGTAACAATGGCCGGCTTCCCAAACACATCCCCCATAATCAGGTTTGCACTTTTCCGCCCCACTCCCGGCAGACTTAAGAGGGCATCGAACTCATCCGGCACCTTCCCCCCATACTGCTCCTTTAATATTTTCATGCAGGCACTGATATCTCTGGCCTTGCTATGCCCCAGTCCACAGGGCTTTACAATACGCTCAATTTCCTCCACAGGCGCATCTGCCAGTGCATCCACATCCGGGTATGCTGCATAAAGCTCCTGAACCACCACATTTACCCTGGCATCGGTACACTGGGCTGCCAAACGCACCCCTACCAGGAGCTTCCAGGCTTCATTGTAATCCAGGGTACATTCTGCATCCGGGTATTCTTTTTCCAAACGCTTCATTATCGCAAGGGTTAATTCCTTCTTTGTCATGAGCCTCTCTCCTTCGTGTATTCTGCCGTTCTACGAGTGCTTCCTTTTTCCATCACTCTGTCCGCCTATCCCGCCCCAGCTCTGCCAGCCTTCGGTTCCCCTCATTCATAGAACCAAACTCTGATAAACAGCAAATCACCTGCTTACAGGATGTAAGCAGGGCAGCGCCCCGCTCATAGGCAGCTTCCCCTATCGGCTCAAAGGGAGCCTCTGAAACTACCTGAACCGCCAACGCCTTAGCAACCGGATAATCTATATCATTCTCATGGAGAATTCCTGCCGCAAAGGGGATTCCACTTCTTTGAAGCCTGCGATAAACCGGAATTCCACTTCCATTTCCCCCAATCACAAAGACCTCCGGCCTTCCTTTTACTGCCCCCATCTCAAGAAACCCTAACTCCGCCTGATAGCTTCCCTTGGTAATTCCATAAAGACTGGCGATATAGGAAGAGCAGAATATCTCCTCCGGGGTTCCGCAGCGATCAACGGAATTTCCCTTTACACACACAATATAATCCGAAATCTTCTGAGCTAACTCCAGCTCATGCAGAGACATCAGCACAGCCACTCTTTTTTTTCGTACCAAGTCCTTTAAAAGATTCAGAAGCTCCAATTTATGACGAATATCCAGAAAGGAAGTAGGCTCGTCAAGCACAATGACCTCCGGCTCCTGACAGACAGCTCTGGCCAGAAGAATCCTCTGCTTCTGACCATCACTGATCTCTGAAAAATCCTTCTGTGCAAGCTCCTCTCCATGCACCAGCTCTATGGCCTCCCGTACTTTCTTCCTATCCTCTCCTGTGAGAATTCCCAACCTTCCCGTATAGGGATAGCGGCCAGTACCCACCACTTCCTCACAGGTCATAAGCTCCGGATGAATCCGCTCTGTCATAACCACTGACATCCGTCTTGCAATCTCCTGCCCTGTCATCTTTTCCATGGAGTACCCATCCAAATAAACAGTACCCCCAAGAAGCCCCAGCTGACGGATTATACTTTTTAAAATCGTGGATTTTCCCGCCCCATTTGGACCAAGCAAAGTTACAATCTCTCCCCGCTTTACATGGATCTCTATCCCTTCAATCAGGGGAGTCCTCCCATATCCCACAGACATCCCTTCTGTATAAATATAATCCTTTTCCACAGACTGCCTCCTCACCATCTCACATTATACCCCTCATTTCCCTAGAAAACCTCCTTCCTTCTGTAGATCATCATGCAAATAACCACAGGAGCACCAAACACAGCTGTAACTGAGCTTATACTCAGCTCTGTAGGGGCAAATACCGTTCTTGCAATGAGATCGCAAAAAAGACAAAATACGGCTCCCCCCAGAAAACATCCCGGCAAAACCACCAGGGGATTTGCCGTCTTAAACATTCGCTTTACCAGGTGAGGAACTGCGATCCCTACAAAGGAAACCGGGCCTGCAAAAGCAGTGACACAGGCTGACAAAATACTGGAAAGAAGAATCAGAAAAAGACGAAAACGCCTAATATTCACCCCTATATTCCGGGCATAAGACTCTCCCAGCTGATAAGCCCCCATAGGCTTTGACATGAGAAAAACCAGGAAACAGGAAAGAAACGACACCACCGTCATTGCCCGCACATTCTCCCAGGATATCCCGGAAAAGCTTCCCATAGACCAATTATGGAGGTTTACTATATTGGCCTCATCTGCAAAGGTAATCACAAAATCGGTCACTGCAGAACAAATATAACCAATCATCACTCCACATATAACCAGCATGGACATCCTCTTCACCTTTCCTGAAACCAGAAGCACAAGGCCCATGGAGCCCATCGCGCCTCCAAAAGCGGCCAGAATCATAGAAGCAGAGTCTATGGCAACCCCCTGTTCCAGCAGGGAAATCATAAGAAGGGACACTGCCAGCTTAGATCCAGAGGAAATTCCCAGAACGAAGGGTCCCGCAATGGGATTTGCAAAAAATGTCTGGAGGAGAAAGCCCGATACAGACAAAGAGCCGCCCAATATCACAGCTGCCAGAATCCGGGGGAGCCGAATGTCCCATATAATATGAAAAGCAGTCCCTTCTGCCCTTTTCCCGGACAGTATCCTCCACAGCTCCTCCACAGGCAAGTGAACACTGCCCGAACTCACACTCCACAAAAACAACAAGCACAATGTCACTGTCAAAACTGCAAAAACACAGCTGCACCTGATGTACCTTTTCGTTGTCATAAATCCAAAACCTCTCTCACCGAAGCCTGTGCATGTACACTATCTCACCAGGATCCGGCTCTTCCTCTGTCAGAATCTTATGAATATCCAGAATCATTCTTCCAAGCCCCATTGTTTCCTGAAACAAATTCTTTTCTGTACACCATACATTTCCCTCTTTCACAGCCTTAAAATCAGACAAAAGACCATTCTTTTCCAGAAGCTGATCCAAGGATTCCATCCCTCCATCAATGGTACTGTTATAAATGATATAATCTGCATCTCTTCCCTCTAAATAGAAATCTTCCATCTGCATATTCATGGTAGACAAAGCGTTCCCATTAGAAGAACCATTCTGAGGAACATAAGCTCCTCCAGCCATCTCAATCATCTTGGCTACATAATCTCCTGACTTTCTTACATTCACATACCCATTGGAGCTGATGTAAAAAAATGCAACCTTCTTTCCTGTCTCCTGCTGCCCTGCCATCTCCTGCAGCCCTTTCATCTGATCTTCAAATTCTGCTTCCGCTGCGTCCTCTCTGTCCAGCAAAGCTCCGTACAGCTTAATCCACTCCATCCTGCCCAGAGGATGACTCTCATAGCTGGAACGCTCCACAAGAACAGGAATCCCCAACCGCTCCAGCTGCTCCTTCACTTCCGGCGAATGGTAGATCATAGTAGACTCAATGGCCAAATCGCAGCCTTCGGATAAAATCATCTCATAATCCGGGGCATTGTATTTTCCTGCATAGAGCATTCGCCCTTCTTTCAACCTCTCCTTTGCCTCCTCAATGTACCAGCCTCCTGCATCTGTACCAGAGAGGGTAATCCGATCCACTGCCTCCAGGCTGCGAAATAAATCCATCGCTGAGGTAGCTGTCAAATAAATATTCCTCAAGGGCTGTCTGATAACGGCAATCTCCTCAGGCAGTCCCACAGGAACACTCCCTCCCTCAGGAACCACCAGAAATCCCCCAACCTCCTTGATATGGATCACTTTATAATCGTCTTCATAATAATCCACAGAAAACTGATTGGCATATTGAAGCTCCATCCTTCGAATCGGCTTCAAATCGTTCCATTCCTTTGCCTGAGAATGAATTCCTTCTGCTGCACTCTGAACAATGTCCTTCCGGCTTCCTTCCATATTCCGGGGACCGCAGCCCCAGAGGATCCATAAAAGAAATACAGCTGCTCCTAACCCTGCTAATAAAGCGCTTTTCTTCCTCATTCGACTCTCTCCAATGTTGATGAATCAAAGAAAAGTGTATAGCTGATCTGGTACGGCTGACTCATGGCAGTTGTATTTGCAACCACTGGAATATTCCAGTCAAATACTGAAACCGGAATCTCAAACGTAGAATTTCCCTCAGGGTATATCCGATCATACTGCTCCTGATCCACCTTCATGTAATCGTAATTGGAGCTTCCCCAGATAATGGTTGCAAAAACCGTTCCCTGCTCCACACGAAGGGTGGCAGGAGACTCCACCACAGCTCTTCCGGATCCACCCCCTAAGGTTACCTCTGCCTTATATACGCCATCCTCCAGATTCAGCTCCTCTGCTCTTACACCATTTCCCTCTGCAAACGCATCCAAGGGCAGCGAATCCGCCCGAAATACCAAAATCCGATCATACCACGCTTCCTTTTTCTTACTGAAGGCAGTACAATTTATCTCCTGATTCAGAGCCTCCACAGGAACCTTATAGGTATGGACGCCTCCCTCCCCCTCTATAAACGGAATATAATCCTCCTCCGAAGCCTTTACAGCCTCCTCGCCTGTTCCCATATAAAGCTTCAAGTACCCTGTCCCACCCATCGTCATCACCGCACTCATAGCTCCATCCTTAACAGTAAGCTCACAGGAGGTAATCCGAAACATACCGGAACTGGAATCCACTGTTACAGAATAGACCCCGTCCTTTAAATCCTTCCCAAACACAGGCTCCGGCGCTTCCTTCGCCGCCTCCGGCTCCGGCTCCGTCACAGCGGCCGTCCTATCCTGCTGCAAAGACCAGGAGCTGCATCCTGCGGACATCAGCGCCATGGTTAAAAGTATAGCTGTTATTATGTTTCTTTGTCCTCTCATATATCCCTCACCTGAAAAAGGGCATGCTGTCCATTGATGCCCGCTGCCCTTTCTTTCACCCTTTATTTGTTCAAACTGCGGATCGCTTCCTGCGCATGCTCTACGAAAATCTGCTGGATTGGCTCCATCTCTCCCAGACCCCGAACCAGGCATAGCACCTCATAGCCGGCTTCCTGAAAGGCACTCTTCCATGTCCCTTCCTCATCTCCTGCCATATCATTGTTAGCATGATCCCCCGCAACGATCATGAGTGGCTGTAACACTACCCTTTTATAAGCTCCTGCCTGAACAGCTGTCAGGACATCCTCCATAGACGGCTCTGCCTCCACCGTTCCAATATAGTAATTCCAGTATCCTGCCTCCTTTAGCATATCCTGCATTTTTCCATATACCCGGTTAGACTCTGCCTCTGTCCCATGCCCCATAAAACAGATGGCCGTCTCCCCATCATCATACTGAGCCGTCTCCTCTGTAATCGCCTTTATAACAGACTTAAAATCCTCGTCAGAGGTCAGCAGCGGTTCCCCCACAGCCACCTGTTCAAATGCGTCCGCATACTCCGCCACCTCATTGACCAGATCATGGTACTCCAAACCATTCATAAGATGGGTAGGCTGAATCACAAGGTTCTTCACGCCATTATCCACTGCACGATTCAGAGCTTCTCCCACATTGTCAATAACAGCCTGATCCCTGGACCGAATATGATCAATGATAATCTGACTGGTAAATCCCCTTCTTACAGAATAGGAGGGGAATGCCTTCTCAATGGCGTCCTCAATGGCTCCAATGGTAAGACGCCTGTTATCATTATAGCTGGTGCCAAAGCTGACCACCAAAAGCTCATCCTCCCCTATCTGGTTCTGATTTCTGGTGTTATCCAGGGAAGCGTCCCCTGTATCGTAATTCTCCTCCTCCGATACGGAGCCATCCATTCCGGATGCCTCAGATGTTAAAGCCTCTTCCTCTGCCTTTAAAGCCTGTCCTCCACCTGTACAGCCAGACACCAAAGCCGCAGACATAGCTGCCAATGCAGTAAATACTGTAAGTTTTTTCATTCTCATTTTCCTCCTTTTAAGATCCGCTATAAAAGGACAGAAATATGATATTCCATATCAAAAATCTTCGAAAACCGGTACGACCAAGGGCTCGTGATCTGGAAATAATATTCCTGTACCAGCAGCTGGCAGGTTTCCTGACTTATCTATCCTCACATATACCCCCCTTCCCGGTTTTCAATCAAACCAGTGGCTGTATGCAACAATGGCTATATGCTCCTGACTTACAGTGACGAGATCGCACAGGACTTTCACCTGTTTCCCTTTTACCTGTTATCTCAGACAGAGATAACAGCACCCGCTGCTCTTAACTTGCTCTGCTTTATCTTATCACTTAATTCTTTAAAAAGCAATGCCGGTCAGAATGGTATTATTTCAAACTCCTGCGCTCCATAGGCTCCTGGGGCAATTTCATATTTTTCAAATACAATCACCGGAACACCTTCTCTGTTCATATAAAACCTGGCATCTTCCTTTATTTCCGGCAAATCCTCATCTAATAACGGTATTCCTCTCTCATGAATCTGTGTCTGTATCTGTTCTTTCGCAATTTGCCCATAATTTTCCCCCAGTATATCCTTTAGCACAACTGGTTTTCCACTTTCAAGATCAAAATTATAATATATTGCTTTGCTGTATGCGCTGCTCCAGCTTTCTGTTCCATAGAGCGCTAAAGATAAGTATTTCTCTGTCTGGGCTTTCACCTCATACCAGACTTTAATCTCAATATTGTGAGCGTTCCATTCCTCCTCTGTTCCACCTGTATCTAAAAACGCCTGCCGATATTCCTCCGCTCTTTTTACAGCCTCAGCTGCATACGTTTCACAAATCCTGTAAATCTCTAAATTAACGGATGATTTCAGATCATGAAACTCTTTGGAAATCATATCAATGCTTGGAATGTCCACCGAAACCTTCAGTTCTTCTGTCTCCATTTCATAGGAACGAAATGTTAAAACCTTTGCTATCCCACCAAGCACAGGAAGCTCTTCCGCTGCTTTTGCAAATGTAACGCTTGTATTAAGTCCTATGGTAAACACAACCGCTGCCCCTGCCGCTGTCATCATTCCCCTTCTGCCAGCTTTCCATAGTCTCATCCTGCGCCTCCTCTTGTCTGATTTCTCCACCTGCTGTAACATCCGCTCAGGTAATTCATGGGGGATTTCAATGTTCCTATATTTACTTTTTGCATCCTCTATGCGATTCATAGACCATCCTCCTTTATCAATATTTTCAACGTCTCCAATCCCCTGTAAAGCTTAGCCTTAACTGTATTAAGATTCATGTCCATGACCTGAGCAATCTCTTTCAGGGACAAATCCTCATAAAATCTCAACTTTATAATATTCTGTGTATCTTCATTCAGGCGATTGATCTGATCATACAAATCATCTTCCACCTCAAAGCCCTTCTCCTCATAAAAACCATGTTCCTGCACATAATCTTCTAAATAGACCGTTTTTCTCCTCTTCAAAGCCCCAAGGCTTTCATTCACTACGATTCTAAACACCCAGGTATGAATCGCTTCTTCGTTTCTTAAGCTCCCATAATGCTCCAACGCCTTACACACTGCATTCTGTACAACATCCAAGGCATCTTCTTTATTTTGCACGTAACTATAAGCCAGCCGATAAAATTTATTTTGATTTTCAATGAGATATGTAACAATTTTTTTATATAAATCCAGCTTCATCCAGATATCCCTTCAGTGTTGTTTTTTCTTTGCTATATTTTATTATATATTATAGATACCTTTACGTCTTTGAAAGTTGCAGATAAACACAGATCTTATAATGCAAGTAAGGACAAAGCCCGACAATTAAAAAGTGATATCGCCTTTTTCTGCTGAGCCCTTCATGTGAGCAGACAGAGATTTTACCAGTATCTTGCCAATAAAGAGCGTCCATGGAACTATCAACCCCTGGCGGATGCCATGCTGGAGATACGCTCGGAAGATGAATGTAATGATACCTATGGATGTATCCGCATGTACCAGGCATTGTCTCTGAAACAGCCGGAACATGTGGATATTCCCAACGAACGTACGGTTTATCGCGTCATGGAAGAGATTGGAATCAGTCATCATCCCAGACGTAAGACGAAGGGGATTACGAAAGAATACAGAAAAGCTAGAAAATCGGAGGATCTCTTAAAACGTGATTTCCAAGCAGATGAACCTCTAACAAAATGTGTAGCAGACATAACGGAGATCAAAGCTAAAGATGGAAAACTCTATATTTCCGCTGTATTTGACTGCTTCGATTCGGGTGTAATCGGTCTGGCGATGGACAAGATTATTGCTCCACTGATTGAACAAGGACAGTCCCCTTATCATATCCTGACCAACCATCCGGAATTAGATATGATAGCTTCCTCTGTCACTGTGGATCATGACCCCATGGATGCCTGGATATGCCTTCACCACATTCTTCAGTGTCTGCTCGCATAACGGAGCTTTCATGTTAGTGTCCTTCTGATGTAATTCCCATTTCGTCATGTTAATCCCAGCTCTGGAATCTCGAAGTTTCTCACAGTATTTCCTGTCTGCGAATCGTGCATTGTAAGTGTACTTGTGAGCAATCGTACAAAGATTGATTTTCTTTGTGCAGCCATTGCAAACATAAGGAGCCTTGCACAGGAATCTGGCGATATCCTTAAAGGATGTACCTTTGTTTAACTCATTTTCAATGTAAAGATAGACAGATTCTTATAGACTGTGCTATACTGTACATAACAAAAATCAATTCAGGTGATGGTGTAGGTAAACACTACCAATTACGAATCCCCAAACGCACCTTCAGATAGCTAAAACAGCCTGCAAATAAAAAGTCAATAGTATAATGAAAAGTTTTTAAGAGTTGT
>MJGMH2__coassemble_844_pt1 | contig 58590 bp, 50 predicted proteins | sample MJGMH2__metabat2_low_PE_014 | metagenome-assembled genome bin MJGMH2
GATTCAAGATTTTATAATATCGAGCATTTTTATATGCTCATGAATAATTCGGGTTAAAAGATATGGGATTAACAAATGATCAATTAGGTCCTGCAATATCGGGTGTATATAATAAGGCTAATGGAAAATTTTATACTGCAATTAATAGTATGCATGGCTATCTGACAGATGAGTTACACCCTTTAATTGCCGAAAGAATTAAGAATATACCAGATGATATACGTTTATCTCATATAAGAACACACGGTGCAGGAAGTCATGCAGAGATCTATGCGGTAAATAAAGCATTATTGGATTATGAGAATGCTAATATAGATGATTTATTAGCATATGTTAATAGGATATTGGGAGTATCTAAACCAGTTACAGAAATTCCATTTGTTACATGTCCACACTGTCGGTATATCTTAGAAGGGTTTAATATATTATCAAATCAAAATTAAGGAGCGTAGGATGGTAGAATTAAAAGTTAAAACAAGAGAGGAAATTTTAAAAGATGGTATTGAATTTGCGGGAGATGTTTGTTTTTCTGGTGAAAATGGGCAACAAGTCTATAATAAAGAAATGGAAGATGGGGGGCAACCAATAACAGGACTAATTTATGAAAAAGATAACAATGGGAATATACTTTATTATGCTTACTATGAGGACGGAGTGAAGAATGGCGATTACGTAAGTTTTTATGAATCTGGAAAAATAAAAGAAATGAGTATAATGAAAGCGGGTTCTAAATGGGGAGAGTCTGTAGTCTTGTATGAAAATGAAAGAATTAAATGTATGGAAGAATGTAAGTATGGTATTATATTAAAATATAAAGAATTTGATGCGGATGGAATATTAATAAAAGAAAAAAAGGAACCTAATGATATTGAAAAAGGGATATTAGAAAAATTCCAGAGTGCTTATGAAAAGGCATGATAACTTGATAATAATTAACCTGAATTATTCACGGGTTTGCCATGAAAGTGGCTGAAAGCCCCATAGTTACTGTATTTTAATTGAATATTGCTTTTCACGCTGACTTGAAAAAGTAAATTCCAGTACAGAGGCAAATTCCACCACACATTAAAATTGCTTGACTTTATTGAATTATAATAAGCAAAAACGTCGCATAACCGGTATAATTAAGCTAACCTCCCATAAAATATCTGAGTTTATGACATAGCAAAGAGACCTCTGGATAGTTGGTGTGTAAGACTAAATTCCACAGGCCACATCTAAAAAATGTGAATTGCTAAGTTCCGGTCTGACAGTAGATTTTTATGCTAAGTTAGTGGTTAAAGGGAATCAGCTTAGGTGTTAGAGTGACCTCGTCGGGTGGAATCGGCCTAAGCTGAAGTGCTTTTAAAATGTCAATACCGTAGTGCTCGAGTGCGATATCATAAGGAGTGCGGCCTCCCAGGATTTCTCTTGGAGTGGAGTTGATATCTATAACCATAGATAGTCCAAAAGTGAAGATGAAAGCAAATGTAGATACCATTCTTATAGGCGTCGGGCCAATGGAGGAAGGAAAGGCGGGAGAAGCAGCAGCTGATGCTGCGCTGGATTACCTGGCAGTGGGAGAAGTGGGCTATGAAGGATTGGCTGGAAATCTTGATGATTTATATTTAAATGTAATAAGTGCGAGACGAGTTAGCAAGTCTATTCCTGTATCAGGTATGCCAGTACCGAGGTGTCCGCATTGCGGATATCTTACAGAAGGTATTTATTTTTATCCGGAGGTGTTAAAATATGGAAAGAACAGCCATTGATGAGGCAATCATTTTAGAAAAAGGTATAAATTTTGACAATTTAGCTTTTGAGTATTGCAGCGATAGAATTTTAGACAATTATGAAGAAAATGGTGGCAAGCCATTCACCGGGATTACATATGAATTATATGATAATGGTAGGATTTCATATTATTGCTATTATGTCAACGGCTTTTCAGAGGGTGATTTTGTAACGTTCTATAAAGATGGGACGATTCGTAGTATTAGCAAAATGAAGCGAGGACAATGCACTGAGGAGACAGAATGGTATCAAGATGGGAAAATAAAAGAGAAGGGGATATATAATTGTGGAATATGTTTATCAAATGAAAGATGGGATGAGCAGGGAAATTTAGTTTATGAAAAAGTAAGTCCTACTGAAAGCGAAATGTTACTAATAAAAAAATTGTCGAGTGTGAACTATGAGTAAACAAATTTGGAATAATCTTTCTTTAGATGTAGCAGTTTCAATACAAAGCGAATTAACTTGCAAAATAAAATCGTCTGGTTGTAATGTTGAAACAATAAAAACTATAGCTGGTGTTGATTTAGCTTATTGGAAAAAAGATACTAAAGAATATGCTGTATGTTGTATCGTGGTATTGGAGAAAGAATCAAAGTGTATTACAGAAAGTAAATTTTCTTTCGGAGAAGTAAATGTGCCATACATACCCGGATGCCTTGCATTTCGTGAATTACCACTTATTTTGGAAACAACCCAAAAACTAGATTCAGTTCCTGATTTATATATGTTTGATGGCAATGGGTATTTACACCCTCGGCATATGGGAATTGCAACCCATGCCTCTTTCTTCCTGAACAGGCCAACGATAGGTGTTGCGAAGAATTATTATAAAATCAAAGATGTAGAGTATCGTATGCCATCTAATGAGAAATTTGCTTATACTGATATTGTGGTTGATGGAGAAATATACGGACGAGTTTTACGGACCATGAAAGATGTACGACCAATTTTTCTATCAATTGGAAACTATATTGATTTGGATTCAGCAACAAAGTTAGCCTGCGAGTTAACTAACAATGAAAGCCACATTCCCATTCCTACAAGATTAGCCGATATTGAAACACACAAAATGCGAGGAATACTTGAATGTGATAATCTATGAATATTATAGAGCAGGAAGAGAACTGTTAGCCGGTCATTTAAAATGAGGAGTTAAAATACGCTTGACACAGCCCTTGTATTTGATTTTAGACTTGTATTTTTCAGAAGAATATAGTAAATTGTTATTAAATTAACAATTTGGCATTGGGATCCGATCCTGTGACAGAATGAGAAGCCCCTGATGCTTTAAACTAAAAGGAGGAAATAACAATGGTAACCAATGATGCGACGATCCTGCGGCTGAAGCACGACATTCTTTATGAAGTGGCAAAGGCTGCGTGGGAAGGAAATCTGGGAGATCAGCGGGATCAGATCCCATTTAAAATGATTCCGGGCCCCCAGGCCACCTACCGCTGCTGCATTTATAAGGAAAGAGAAATCATCAAGCAGAGAGTCCGTCTGGCAGAGGGAAAATGCCCTGCCGGAAAAGAATCTCCCAATGTGGTTCAGGTGATTAATGCTGCCTGCGAGGAATGTCCCATCGCCTCCTATATTGTGACCGATAACTGCCGCAAATGTATGGGCAAAGCGTGTCACAACTCATGTAATTTTGGTGCCATTACCATGGGGCATGAGAGGGCGTACATTGACCCGGTCAAGTGCAAGGAGTGTGGAAAATGCTCCGGCGCCTGTCCCTATAATGCCATTGCCCACCTGGAGCGCCCCTGCAAAAAGGTCTGTCCTGTGGATGCCATTACATACGATGAGTACGGAATCTGTGTGATTGACGATAAAAAATGCATCCAGTGCGGTGCCTGCATCCACAGCTGTCCCTTCGGTGCCATTGGTTCCAAGACCTTTATGGTGGATGTGATCCGTCTGATTCAGGCCGGCCGGCGGGTGGTAGCCATGGTAGCTCCGGCTACAGAAGGACAGTTTGGTGAGGAGATTACCATGGCCAGCTGGAAGCTTGCTTTAAAACAGCTGGGGTTTGCAGATATGGTGGAGGTAGGACTGGGAGGAGACATGACAGCTGCCTATGAGGCAGAGGAGTGGGCGGAAGCTTACAAGGAAGGAAAGAAAATGACGACCTCCTGCTGCCCGGCGTTTGTGAACCTGATCAAGCAGCATTTCCCAATGCTGTTAGACAATATGTCCACTACGGTTTCTCCTATGTGCGCAGTTTCCAGAATGATTAAGAGTCAGGATCCGGAGACGGTTACCGTGTTTGTGGGGCCTTGCATTGCCAAGAAGAGCGAGAGCCTGGATTTGAGTGTGGAGGGAAATGCAGACTATGCCATGACCTTCAGTGAAATACGTGCAATGATGAGAGCCAAAGGGGTGGAGCTGCAGCCGGCTGAGAATAATTATCAGGAAAGCTCTGTTTTTGGAAAGCGATTTGGCAATGGGGGCGGGGTTACAGCCGCTGTGCTTCAGTGTCTGAAGGAGATGGAGGAGAATACAGAGATTAAGGTTGCCAGGTGCAACGGCGCAGTGGAGTGTAAAAAAGCGCTTCTTCTTATGAAGGTTGGAAAGCTGCCGGAGGATTTTGTGGAGGGTATGGCCTGCGTGGGAGGCTGTGTAGGAGGACCCAGCCGTCATAAGGCAGAGATGGAGGCCAAGAAAGCCAGAGATCAGCTGATTGGAGGAGCTGATGATCGGAAGGTACTGGAGAATCTGAAGAAGTATCCTATGGATCAGTTTTCCATGCATCGGCATTAAATGGCAGTGACTGTGTGAATCCTCATAATTTTTATAATACCCTTGACAGGTATATCCTATTTTGTTATAGTCTGATACAAACAGAACCATATCAGGCCGCCTTTATGATGGACATTCACGAGGGGTGAACAGAGAATCAACAAGATACGAAATTCATATAGAGAAGAGAGCCCGATAGAGAGATTACCCTCTGTACGGGCTCTTTTCACATGGGACAGAGGTGAGAGGGAATGCCTCACAGTGGGGAGCCATGGCACAGAACACGCAGGATAGATAAAAGCAGGGAGAAGCATTGAATGAAAAAAAAGGAACATGTGATAAAAGAGGTATCTCCCGGTTCCATTGCAGAGGAGATGGAGATTGAGCCGGGAGACAGTTTGCTGTCTATTAATAACGAAGAGATCGGTGATGTATTTGATTACAGATATCTGATGAAGGACGAGTACGTTGAGGTGGTTATAAGAAAGCCGGACGGCGAGGAGTGGCAGCTGGAAATTGATAAGGAATACGACGAGGATCTGGGGGTAGAGTTTGAAAACAGCCTGATGAGTGATTACCGCTCCTGCAGCAACAAGTGTATATTCTGCTTTATTGATCAGATGCCGGATGGGATGAGGGATACCCTGTACTTTAAGGATGATGACTCCCGCCTTTCCTTCCTTCAGGGCAATTACATCACTATGACTAATATGAAGGAGAGGGACATAGAGAGGATTATCCGGATGCAGCTGGCGCCCATTAATATTTCGGTTCAGACTACCAACCCGGAGCTGAGGTGTAAGATGCTTCACAATCGGTTTGCAGGAGATCAGTTAAAGTATTTGGACATGCTGTACGACGGCCATGTGGAGATGAATGGCCAGATCGTATGCTGTAAGAATGTAAATGACGGGAAGGAATTGGAGCGTTCTATCAGGGATCTGGGGGAATATCTTCCATTTTTAAGAAGTGTTTCTGTGGTTCCTGCAGGGATCACCAAATACAGGAAGGAGCTGTATCCCATTGAACTTTATACCAGGGAAGAGGCAGGGGAAGTCATTGATTTGATAGAGAGCTATCAGCAGAATTATTATAAAGAGTATGGTCTGCATTTTATTCATGCCAGTGATGAGTGGTACATTACAGCAGGAAGAGAATTTCCTGAGGAAGAGAGATATGATGGCTACATCCAGCTGGAAAATGGCGTAGGGATGATGCGGATGTTCATCAATGAGTTTCAGGAGACATTAAAGGAAATCAAAGAAAGACCAGACTACCAACGGCTTAGGGGGACGGTGAACCGCAGCCTCACCATTGCTACAGGTAAGCTGACCTATCCTACAATCTGCGATTTTGCAGATCAGCTGATGGAGGCCTTTCCCTTACTGACCATTCATGTGGTTTTTATCAGAAATGATTTCTTTGGGGAGACCATCACTGTATCCGGCCTTATAACAGGGCAGGATTTGGTAAAACAGTTAAAAGAGAGAAAGGAGAAGGGAGAGGATCTGGGGGAGGTATTGCAGATTCCTTCCAATATGCTTCGTATGGGGGAGCAGGTTTTCCTGGATGATTTGACGGTGGCAGACGTGGAGGAGGCTCTGGATATAAAGCTGGTGGCAGTGGAACCTGGGGGACAGGAGTTTATAGATGCCATCCTGGATCCGGAATATAGAATGGAGAGAGCCAACGACAATTTTGTATATATACAGGCCTATGACAGAGATAAGAAGAAGGGCATGGGCAAAAAGAATTCGTAAAAGAAGAAATGGAGCCAATTAGGAGCAGCTTCTGCCAATGTGCAGGATCTGCTCTTTTGTGAGAAAGAATGAGAGAGGACGGGTTCCTATCTGATGTACAGGGAGGTACTTCACAGGAATATTCTGGAAGAGGAGGAAAAATCAAGCTGGATGTTGTACAAAACATACAAGTTTACCTAAGCAGTATCGTGTATTTTGCGAGTGGTTTGTGAAAAAATAAGATGCTATAATGAAACAACATTAGAGTAAACGTTTACAATGTGTTCCAAAGGAGATGAGGCAGTGAAGCCAAAACAGGTTACCATCAAGGATATTGCCAGAGAAGCGGGGGTTTCAGTTGCCACTGTCTCCAGAGCGTTAAATGGATTGGGGGGGATTGGAGAGGAAACCCGCTCCCATGTTCTTCAGGTTTGTGAGCAGATGGCATATGTGCCCAATACCCTTGCCAGGGGTCTGGTGATGCAGCACACCCAGACCATCGGTATTGTGATGCCTGATATTACAAGTCCCTTCTATTCGGAGCTGATGGTTTTGGCTGCCAGTGAAGCAAAGACCTTTGGCTATCAGGTGCTTTTGTGTAATAGCTTTCGTGACTATGCGATGGAGGTGAATTATTTTAAGCTTCTGATTGGGAATCAGGTGGAAGGGATTCTGTTCTTTCCGGTAGGAGATATGAGCTCTGACAATCTGAGCCAGTTTATGAGATACATCCCCATTGTTTCTTTGAATGAGATGCCTGACAAAAGCCCGGTTCCCTATGTATGTGCCGATGAAGGCTGTGCCGGGCGGCTGGCTGCGGAGCATCTGGTGAGCTGTGGATGTAAGGATTTGCTGTTTATTGGGCTGAAGGAGGAGCGTCTTGCCCATCGCTACAGGGTAGACAGCTTTCTGGAGGTTATAAGAAAAGCAGAGGTAAAGGCAGAGGTATTCGAGAGCGGCAGCTATTATAAAACCAGCTTTGAGCGTGGATATGGACAGTTCTGTGAGTATCTGGAGCAAAGCAGCTCCATGCCCGATGGGGTGGTGGCAGCCAGCGATGCCACTGCCAACGGAGTGATTAAAGCCTGTATGGAACGGAATATTTCCATTCCTAATGACCTTTCTCTGGTTGGCTTTGACAACATTAATGGGGATCTTCCCTCAATGGAGCTGACTACCGTGGCCATATCCCATCGGTTACATGTGAAAAAAGCCATTCATCTTCTGATGAAGATGAGGGGGGACGAAGTGATTTCCAGGGAGCAGAAAAGGGTCAGGATTGATCCGGAACTGATTAAACGAAACTCATCAAAACAATAAGAAACAAACGAAACAGCTGCAACGGAGGAATGGATTGTATGGTAGATTTGAAGAAAAAACCGTTTTACCTGTCAGAGGATGACATCCGATGGGTGGAGGATACAATAGCAGGGATGTCTCTGGAAGAGAAAATCGGACAGCTTTTTATCATGCTGGATCGGAAGAAGGACAAGAAAGAGACAAAGAGGATATTTGATCAATATCATATCGGAGGATGCCGTTACCAGAATGAGCCTGGAGAGAGGATCTATGAGCAGAATCAATTCTACCAGGAGAACAGTAAGCTGCCTCTTCTGATCGCCTGTAATTGTGACAATGGAGGAAGCGGCGCCTGCTCCGATGGAACTCATATTGCCACAGCTGCAGCCTGCGGCGCCACTGACAATGAGAAAACAGCATGGAATACAGGCTTTGTCAGCGGTCGGGAAGGGACGGCGGTGGGGTGCAACTGGGACTTTGGGCCTGTGTGCGACCTGCTGTTTAACTGGCGCAATACCATTGTTAATACACGAGCCTACGGCAAGGATCCGGATTTGGTAATCCGCAACTGCAAGGCGTATATTGATGGGGTGAGACAGAGTGATATGGCAGTGTGCTGCAAGCATTTTCCGGGAGACGGAGTGGAAGAGCTGGATCAGCATCTGGTGATGGGTGTCAATACCATGGAATGTGATCAGTGGGATGAGACATTTGGGCATGTGTACAAGGAGCTGATCGATTCCGGAATTCAGAGTATTATGGCAGGTCATATCGCTCTTCCGGCCTATTCCAGAAAGCTGTGTCCGGGAATTGAGGATCAGGAGATCAAGCCGGCTACCTTGGCGAAAGAGCTTTTACAGGGGCTTTTGAGGGAAGGTTTGGGCTTTAACGGACTGATTGTAACAGATGCCTCCCATATGGCAGGGATGACCTGTGCCCTGCCCCGAAGCCTTCAGGTGCCAGGTGCCATTGCAGCCGGGTGTGATATGTTCCTGTTCTTTAATGATATAGAAGAGGACTTTGGATATATGATGGAGGGATACAAGCAGGGGATCCTGACAGAGGAGCGTCTGGGAGATGCTCTCCGTAGAATTCTGGGCTTGAAGGCTTCCTTAAAGCTCCATGAAAAGCAGAGGGAAAACCGGCTGACGCCTCCCAGAGAGGGACTGTCTGTTATCGGATGTGAAGAGCACCTTAAGATGGCAAAGGAGGCAGCTGGAAAGAGCATTACACTGGTGAAGGATACCCAGCACAACCTTCCCATTACTCCGGATACCCACAAGCGGGTCTGCGCCTTTGTCATCAGCAGTCCTCCTTTATCACGGGGCAATAAGCCGGATCCGGTGCGGGAGATTGTGGGGGAGGAATTGAAGTCTCTTGGATATGAGGCGGAGCTTCATGACAGCTATTACGATCTGGTGCTGAGAGACGGAATTACCGGTGAGGTGGAGCTTAAGTCTGTGATCATCGGCAAGGTGGAGGAATTTAAGAAGAAGTACGATGCAGTGTTTGTGTTTATCAACATGAAGGGATACGCTCAGGAGAATAATGTAAGATTAAGCTGGTCAACGGGTCATTCTGTTGAGATTCCCTGGTATGTGAAGGAAGTGCCTACTGTGTTTATTTCTCTGAATTACACCAATCACCTTCTGGATGTGCCTATGGCAAAGACCTTTATTAATGCTTACGCCCCTACCCGTGAGGTGATTCGCCAGACCCTGGAAAAAATAGGGGGAAAGACAGAATTTGAAGGGAAGTATGATGACAATGTATTCTGCGGACGGTGGGATACCAGGCTGTAATATGGATGGGAGGTAGAATATGAGAAAGAAATCGTCCAAAGGGGCGCGCAAGGAGCTTTTGGTGGGTATGGGATTCATCCTGCCAAGCCTGTTGGGATTTTTAGTTTTTACATTTATTCCGGTTATCATCTCTTTGTTTTTAAGTTTTACGGAGTGGAACTTTATGCAGGGATGGGATGCAATCAAGTTTAATGGTCTTACCAACTATATAAGACTTTTTTCTGATGAGTGGTTTCTTAATTCTTACAAAAATAATATTATATTTACCGCAGTCACGGTTCCTGTGCTGATTGCCCTGGGGCTTGTAATGGCTAACATTATCAACAAATTCATCTACGGGGGAGGAGCAGTCAGAACCATGATCTTCATTCCCTACATAGCCAGTGTGGTTGCAGTCTGTACTGTGTGGATGGTGCTTTTGCAGCCCAGCTACGGCCCGGTAAATCAGATTTTGAGAGCATTTGGAATCCAGAATCCGCCGGAATGGCTGGCAGATTTTAAATGGTCCCTGCCTTCCATTATGATCATCTATGTATGGCAGCAGGTGGGATATTATTCCATTGTATTTCTGGCAGGTTTAAAGGGATTGCCGGAGGATGTGTACGAGGCTGCCAGGGTGGACGGCGCTTCCTCCATCCGCCAGTTCTTTTCCATTACAGTACCTCTGATCTCACCGACTACCTTCTTCTTGACGATTATGGGAATTATCGGTTCCTTTAAGGTGTTTGACCAGATCAGCGTACTGACTCAGGGCGGACCGGGAAGCTCCAGCTCTGTGATGGCTTACTATGTATACAGGACTGCCTTTGATTATTTTGATATGGGATATGCCAATACTCTGGCATGGGCCTTGTTTGTACTGGTATTTTTGGTAACTCTGGTACAGTGGAAGCTGCAGTCCAGATTTTCAAATGAATAGGGGGTGGGGAGCTTGAAGAAAAAATTGAATATTACGAAGATTTTGCTGACAGCATTGTTCTGGTTCATTGGTCTGACCATGCTTGTGCCCCTTGTATGGATGCTGTCCACTGCTGCCAAGGTGGAGGCAGATGTGTTTAACTTCCCCATTCAGTGGATTCCGCCCCGCTGGAATCTCATTGAGAATATGAAAGAGGTGTGGGGAGGCACCTACAATTTCGGACAGTATTACCTGAATTCCATTATCGTTACCATTGGAGCGACGGTTCTTCAGGTGTTTGTATCTGCCTTGGGCGCTTATGGATTTTCCAAGGTGAATTTTAAGGGGAGAGATAAGATATTCCTTCTCTATCTGGCTACCATGATGATACCGCCTCAGGTGACCATTGTCTCCCAGTTCATTATTATGAGGGAGATCGGACTTTATAATTCCCGCACAGGACTGATTCTCATGCTGGCCTTTAGCGTGTACGGAGTGTTCCTTCTGCGCCAGGCAATGCTGGCGATTCCGGAATCCCTTTCCGAATCTGCCAAGATTGACGGAGCCGGTCATGTGACGATTTTCTTTAAAATTATACTGCCTATGGTGAAGCCGTCATTGGCAACGCTGGCAACCTTAAAGTTTGTCTGGACCTGGAATGACTATCAGACCCCATTGGTTTTCCTCAACAGCCGGGAGCTGTACACCATTCAGCTGGGGATGAAGCAGTTTGCCTCTGAGTCGGGAAGCTACTATTCTCTGATTATGGCAGCTGCTGTATCGGCAATCCTGCCCTTGATTATTGTGTTCCTGTTCTGCCAGCGATTTGTGGTAGACGGAATTGCAACAGGCGCAGTGAAGGGCTAGAGATGTGAAAGAGAATCTATAAGATTACATATAAAGGAGGATATTAAGAATGAAAAAGAGTAAAAAAGCATTGGCAGCGCTGCTGACAGCAGTGGGAGCAGCTTCTCTTCTGGCAGGCTGCGGTGGAGGAGCGGGAGCGTCTTCCCAGGCATCTTCGGAGGGAGATGTTGTGAATCTTCGTTTTGTTTCATGGCTCAGCTCATATAAGGATCTGGATGAGAAGGTAGCAGAGGCTTACATGAAGGATCATCCCAATGTAAAGATCACCTTTGATTATTTCGGTGATATGACAGCCACAGAGTATTACAAAAAGGTAGATCTGATGGTGATGGGTGGAGAGGAAATGGATATACTTATGACCTCCGCCTTCCCGGAGCATGCCCAGCGTGCCGGTTCTGGCGCATATCTGCCCCTGGAGGAGTTCTTTGAAAAAGAGGGGGTGAAGCCTGAGGATGCATATTCCATCGTTCAGAAGGTAAATGGTAAAATGTATGGCATTCCCGGAGATTTGAAGTCCTGGTTTGTTCTCCTGAATAAGGATTATCTGGATGAGGCAGGTCTTCCCGTTCCGGATTTGGACTGGACCTGGGATGATTACCGGGAATATGCGAAAAAGCTGACTCAGGGAGAAGGGGCATCCAAGCGTTATGGATCTTATTTCCACTCCTGGGATCACTATGACTATATGGGAATGTGGTCCAACTATCAGGATAATCCTATGTTTAATGCAGATATGACCGCTGTGAATTTCGACCATCCAATGTACAAAGAATGGCTTCAGTTCCGCTATGATATGGAGAATACAGATAAGAGTCAGGTTCCCTTTGCAGATGTAAAATCCATGAATATGAATTATCGGGACAAGTTCTTTAACGGACAGATTGGGATGCTGCCAATCGGAAGCTTTATGGTTCCTGAGCTGGATGACCAGGATAAGTACCCTCATGAGTTTGTGACTACCTTTGCACCGATTCCTGCATGGAAGGATGCAGAGCCGGGAACTACTTATACAGAGTCACATTTCTACTCCATCAGCAAAACCTCCAAGCATCCCCAGGAGGCCTACGATTTCATTCGCTTCTACACCACAGAGGGTATGAAAATCCGCGGAATCAGTGTTTCTGCTGAAAAGGGAATTGATAAGATGGAATTTATGAAGCTCCAGATCGATGAGCCTAAGTACGTAGATATGGAAGCGCTGGAGAAGGTGATGAATAATCCGGCATGGAAGGACAATGTATATCAGAACGTGCCTTCCTACAACAAGGAAATGTCTCAGATGATGATTGATGAGTGCTCCAAGTTCCTTCTAGGAACAGATACCCTGGATAACACCATTCAGTCGCTGATGAAGAACGGCACCCAGATGATGAAAGATAAGAGCGGGAAGTAGTTCCCAAGTTCAGGGAAGAGCCCGATTACAGGCTCTTCCCTGTTTTGATGTTTCAGAAGGGAAGGTAGAGAAAATGCTTTATCCAAAAATGACAGAGAGCCGCATGGTATTTGATTTAAATGGAGTGTGGGATTTTAGATTGATGGAGTGGGAGGAGGAGTGGGATCCAAAACTGCCAAAGGGCCAGATGCGTCCCATGCCAGTTCCTTCTTCTTACAATGATATCTATCCGGGAAGAAGCTTTGCTGATCATGTGGGGAATCTTTTGTATGAAAGAACCTTTACAGTTACAAAGGAGATGCTCAGGGAGCGGCTGGTGCTTCGGTTTGGAAGTGTAACCCATCAGGCCAGGGTTTGGCTAAACGGTGTTTATCTGGGAGATCACAAAGGGGGATTTCTTCCCTTTCAGTTTGATCTTACAGGGAGTGCACTGCCAGGAGAGAACCGATTGGCTGTGGTGGTGAATAATATTGTGGATCACACCACTCTGCCTGCCGGAAGAATGGTGAGACAGACCTTTCCGGGCATGGAGGAGGAGCTTCACAACCTGCCGAATTTTGATTTTTATAATTATTCTGGTATTATGCGGCCGGTATGCCTTTACACTACGCCGGTAAATTACATAGAAGATATCACTGTATATGGAAAAATGAATGGAGTGTTTGCCTGGAAGGTAAAGACAACAGGTGGGGGCTCTGCCAGTGTGCGCCTTCTGGACAGCAGCGGAGCAGAGGTTTTTTCCTCGGTAGGGAACGAAGGAGAAGGTCAGGTGAAGGAGGTACATCTTTGGGATGTGAAGGATCCTTATCTGTACCAGCTGGAAGTGTCCTATGAGGGTGAGGATGGAACAAAGGATGTGTACAGGGAGTCCTTTGGATTTCGTGAGATTGAGATTAAGGACTGCCATCTTCATCTCAATGGTCATCCCATTTATTTGAAGGGATTTGGAAAGCATGAGGACACGCCGGTTCATGGGCGGGGATTTGACCCTGTTTACAATGTGAAAGATATCGGGCTTATGAAGTGGATGGGAGCTAATTCCTTCCGAACCAGCCACTATCCTTACAGCGAAGAGATGCTGCAGCTCTGTGATCGGGAGGGGATCCTTATTATAGATGAGGCTCCGGCTGTAGGGCTTCACACCGGCTTTACCGCCACCGGAATGCTGGGAGGCACGCCAAAGGGAACATGGACTACCTTGCAGACAGGAGATCACCACAGGCAGGTTTTAAAGGACATGGTGGAGAGAGATAAGAACCATCCATGCGTGGTTCTCTGGAGTGTGGCAAATGAGCCGGCCAGCGAGGAGGAGGGAGCAAGGGAATATTTTGAGCCCCTTGTGAATCTGGTAAAAGAGATGGATGTGCAGAGCCGGCCAGTCACCCTCGTAACCTATGAAGGGTCAAGTCCCGACACCTGTAAGGTGGCAGAGCTGTGTGATCTTTTGATTATCAACAGGTACAGGGGATGGTACGATACAGAGGGAAATCTCCCTGGAGCAGCGGCTCTTTTAAAGGATGAGCTGGAACGCTTCCACCAGAGATGTCCGGATAAGCCTGTTATGCTGGGAGAATATGGAGCCGACACCATTGCGGGGCTTCATGATTTAAACGGAAGGATTTTCAGTGAGGAATATCAGGTGGAATTCTTAAAGTGTTATGGAGAGGTCTTTGATTCCCTCCCTTATATTACGGGAGAGCATGTGTGGAATTTTGCTGACTTTGCAACAGCAGAAAATATCAAGCGAGTAAATGGAAACAAAAAGGGTGTTTTTACCCGTGACAGAAATCCCAAAATGGCAGCTCATTATCTGAGAGAAAGATGGACTCAGATGGAAGGCTAGCCTGCAAGTGGAAAGGAGGGGATGGCAATGGGAATTGCAGTATTGGATGTAGGAACCTCCAGCATGCGGGGGATTCTATATGATGATAAGGGACAAAAGCTGTTTACAAAGCAGATTGAATACACACCCATCTATCTGGAACATGACTGGGTGGAGCAGAATCCCTCAGACTGGAAATGCGCCATGGAGGTCTCCATGAAGGCATGTGCAGTATTTGCAAAAGAGAGAGGGGAGAACATACGCGCTGTGTCTCTTACCTCCCAGAGGTCCTCGGTTATCCCTATAGGAAAGGGGGGCACACCTGTTGGAAATGCAATTATGTGGCAGGACAAACGGGTCTTGGAGGTTTTAAAGGAGCTAAGTCCCTGTCACAGCCGTATTTTCCAGCTGACAGGGAGCAGAGTGAATCCTGTATTTTCCGGTTCTAAGATGATGTGGATTCGGAAATGCAGCCCCCATCTTTATGAGCAGGCAGAACGCCTGGTAGTGATCCCTGATTATCTCATTCATGAAATGACAGGAAATTGGGTTACAGATGCCACGTATGGGAGCCGTTCTCTGCTGATGAATCTGAGAACCAGACAGTGGGATGATGAGCTTTTAGAGCTGTTTCAGGTGGAGAAGGAGAAGCTTTGTTCTATTATTGAACCAGGCAGTATTGCCGGGAGAGTGAGCCAGGCGTGTTCCAGGGTCACAGGGCTGGAGGAAGGGACTCCTGTGATCACAGCAGGAGGAGATCAGCAATGTGCAGCTCTGGGGATGGGAATGACCCGCCAGGGAGCCATTGAAGTATCAGCGGGAACGGGAGCGTATATCATAGGAGCTTTAAAGAGAGTGCCGGATCATCTAAAGGAGGATGTAATATGCAATGCCTCTGCCATTCCTGGAGAATATGTGCTGGAATCCAGTATTCTCTCCTGCGCCTCTGTATTTAACTGGATCCTCAGGCTGTGCTATGGGATGAATGGAGAGAACCGGAAGGAGACGTATCAGATTGTAAACCGGGAGGTTGAGGAGTCTCTGAAGAAAGAGGATGATCTGATGATGCTTCCCTTTTTTCAGGGAAGAGGAACACCGGACTGGAACAGCAAGGCAAGAGGCTGCTTTCATAATCTGACTCTGGGAACTGAACCAGGAGATATGGCAAGGGCTGTGATGGAAGGACTGGGCTACGAAATTTCAGCCAATATAGACAGAATTAAAAATTATGTGGGAGAGATAGAGAATATCTATGCCTGCGGCGGTCTGGTGAACAGTCCGGTATTTGGAAGAATTTTGGCCTCCATTTGTAACAGTGGGATCTGCACCTATCAGGACAATGAAGCTGCTGCCATTGGAGCCTGGATGTCAGCAGGGGTAGAGCTGGGATTGTATCCCGATTATGACAGTGCCTTTTGGCAGGGAAGGCAGGGGCATCCTGTCAATCAGATAGAAGCAGACTGCGAATTGAAGAAAAGGTATGGAGAGGGAAAAGAGAAGTACAGTCAGCTTTACAGCCGCTTATATGGAAAGGCTTTGGAAAGACAGGGAGGAAATGGATGAGGGATATATTTGAGAGCTTTAAAAGGAAGAAGGATTTTTTGGTCTGCATTGATTCGGACGGCTGTGCCATGGATACCATGGACATTAAGCATATTGCCTGTTTTGGACCCTGTATGATCCAGGTATGGGAGCTGGAACCTTGGAAGGATTGGGTACAGAAGAGGTGGAATGAGATTAATCTGTACACCATGACCCGGGGCATTAACCGGTTTAAGGGCTTGGAAGCTGCCCTGAAGGAGGTGGACAGCCGCTTTAAGAAAATTGAGGGTCTGGAGGATCTGAGCCATTGGGTGAGCTCTGCAAAAGAGCTTTCCAACAACAGCTTAAAGGAGTGGATGGAAGGGAGAAGCAGCAAAATGCTCACTCATGTTCTAAGATGGTCAGAGGAAGTGAACCGTCAGGTGGAGCAGCTGCCAGAGGATGAGAAGCTTCCCTTCCACGGAGTGAAGGAGGGACTGAGGGACATCCATAAACAGGCAGATGTGGCGATTGTGTCCTCTGCCAACCATCAGGCAATTCTGGAGGAGTGGGAATGTCATGGACTGTTGGAATATACAGACATAGTCCTATCCCAGGACGCGGGAAGCAAGGCCTATTGCATCAGAAGATTACTGGAACATGGATATGAGAAGGATCATGTACTGATGGTGGGAGACGCTCCTGGGGATTGGGAGGCAGCCAATACAAATGGGGTTCTTTATTACCCAATTCTTGTAAGAAAAGAGAGGGAGTCCTGGAGCAGAATGATGAATGAGGGACTGGAGAAATTCATCTCAGGAGAGTACAAGGGGGCGTATGAGAAGCAGCTGAAAGAGGAGTTTGAAGAAAATCTTTCCTAATGTTTGAGGGAAGACCGTGAACCTTTTGTGAATGAGCACAGACCGTACAGCGGGTAAGGGAGCCAATCCTTTATCCGCTGTACGGTCTGTGCTTTGTTTCCCCAGCCGCCAGGGAGGGGGTCAAAGTAAGAAAGGGAGGCTTGTCAATGCCATGGATTGCGTGATATGATAGCCAATATAGCGCTGTTTCAATGACAGAAAGGAAGAAGTATGAAATTTGTCCACCTATCAGATCTTCACATTGGAAAGAGGGTCAATGAGTTTTCCATGCTGGAGGATCAAAAATATATCTTAAAAAAAATACTGGAAATCATCAGGGAGGAGAAGCCGGAAGGGATCCTGATTGCAGGAGATATTTATGATAAGCAGGTGCCTGGAGCAGAGGCGGTACAGGTGTTTGACTGGTTTCTCACAGAGCTGGCCAGAGAGAACCCTTCCGTGTTCGTTATTAGCGGCAACCACGACAGCTCAGAGCGTCTGGCTTTTGGCAGATCTCTTATGGAAGGGAAGAAGGTGTATATGGCTCCTGTCTATGACGGTTCTGTAACGCCGGTGGAGATGAAGGATGAGTACGGAAGTGTGTTTGTGTATATGCTTCCTTTTATAAAGCCTGGTATTGTGAGAAGATGCTTTCCAGAGGAAGAGGTGGAGAGCTTTGATGATGGGGTAAGCTGTGCAGTGAGATGTATGACAGGGCAGCTGAAAGGGGCGGCAGACAGCTCCGGTCAGAGCTTTGACAGCAGTGCAAGGAATATTCTGGTGGCTCATCAGTTTGTGATGGGAGCCTCCTGCTGCGATTCGGAGGAGCTGTCCATTGGAGGGCTGGATCAGGTCAGTGTGGAGCGATTTGATCCCTTTGATTATGTGGCTCTGGGCCATCTTCATGGACCGCAGAGAGTCGGGCGGGAGACAGTGCGCTACTGTGGTACACCTTTAAAATATTCCTTTTCCGAGACTGGCCACAGGAAATCGGTCACTGTAATCCAGCTGTTTGAGAAGGGGAAGACAGAGATTGAGGTACGCCCATTGATTCCCCTCCACGATATGAGGGAGATTCGTGGCTCTTATGAGTATCTAACCAGAAGGGAGGTTTATCAGGGAACCGCTGTGGACGATTATCTTCATGTCATACTCACAGACGAGGAGGACATCCTGGATGCCATGGGCAAGCTAAGAGCCATATATCCTAATATTATGAAGCTGGATTATGATAATCAGAGAACCCGGTCAGGGGGCAGGGCAGTCTGGGTGAAGGAGGAGAAAAAGTCTCCCCTGGATTTGCTGGGAGAGCTTTATCAGATTCAGAACAATCAGCCCATGAGCCAGAGGCAGAGAGAGTTTGCAGTACATATGATAGAAGAGATATGGGAGGATAAAGGGTGAGACCAACAGAACTTACAATCTCCGCCTTTGGGCCTTACGCAGGAGAGATGAGATTAGATCTGACCTCTCTGGGTGAACAGGGAGTGTATTTGATCACAGGGGATACAGGCGCAGGCAAGACCACTATATTTGATGCCATCACCTTTGCCCTTTACGGAAATGCCAGTGGAGAAGGAAGAAGACCCAGGATGCTGCGGAGTAAATATGCATCAGCTCACACAAAAACCTTTGTGGAAATGAAATTTATTTACAATGAGCAGGAGTATCTGGTAAGGCGCAGCCCTGAGTATATGAGAGCGAAGCAAAGGGGAGAAGGGGAGACAAGAGAGCGGCCGGATGGAGAGCTTCACCTGCCAGGGGGGCGGGTGGTGACAGGGGATAAACCTGTAACCCAGGAGATAGAAGCCTTGCTGGGGCTGGACAGAGAGCAGTTTACCCAGATAGGGATGCTGGCTCAGGGAAGCTTTTCCAGGCTGCTGTCAGGGAGGACGGAGGATCGGGGGACGATTTTCCGGGAGATATTTAAGACTGGAGCTTACAGAAAACTTCAGGAGCAGTTAAAGGACAGAGCCCGCTCTCTTTATGGGCAATACTGTGACAGCCGCAGGCAGATAGAGCAGTATACATCGGGGGTGATAACAGACGAAAGCCGGGAGGATTTGGGGCTTCGGTGGCAGGAGGCTTCTGGCGGCAGTCTGGAAGCTGCCTTAGAGCTGCTGACTCAGATGGTGGAGGGGGATGAGGAAGAGACCACAGCCCTGGCCGGGGAAATGAAAGAGGTGAGGGAGAAGCTGGCTGACATTGGTGTCTGGCTGGGTAAGTCTCAGGCAGTGGTTGGTCTGTTCGCGGATATGATGGAGTCTGCCAGGCAGCTAAAAGAGCTGGAACCAGTCTGCAAAGAGGCAGGACTTTTGTTTCATGAGGAGAAGGGGAGGCAAAAAGAGAGGGATGGGCTTCTTTCCTCTATTACAAAGATGGAAGAGTCTCTTAAGATTTACAGTCAGCTTCATGAGTTAAAAAAGGAGGAGGAGATCTGTGGCAGGGAGCTGAAGAAGTGGATGGAAACAGCCGAGACAGCTTCCAGGGAGGAGCTGCTGTGGAGGGAGAGGCTTCTTGGGGATGAGAGGGAGCTTGAGGAATTAAAACATTCCGGGGAGGAGTATCAGGCTGCCATTGCTGACAGGCGGAGGCTGGGGGAGTACAGGGAACGGGTTTATGTGCTGGGGCAGGAATTGGAGGCATATAGAGGCGGACTTGCCCAATTAAAGGCAGCCCGGGAGACCTACCGGAGAGCAGATGAAAAACGGCGGCTTGCAGAAGGAAGCTACAGAGAGCTGTATCAGCATTTTCTGGATAATCAGGCAGGTATCCTGGCAAGTGAGCTGGTGGATGGGAGTCCATGTCCGGTGTGCGGCTCAAAGATCCACCCCGCCCCTGCCTGCGAAAGGGAGGGAGTGGGAGAGATAACGAAAGAGCAGGTGGATAAGGCTGGGGCTTTGGCGGAAGATGAGGGGAGAAAGGCAGAGGCCTTTAGCCTGGAAGCCGGAACCCTGTCTGGGAGATTGGAGAGCCAGTATGCCAGGATGAAGGAACAGATTGACAGAGAGGTGAGTACCTGGAAGGCAGGCTGGAAAGAAAAGATTCTGGCAATGGAAGGAGAGGGGATAGAGAGCCCCTCTGCAAGAGAGTCCTTCCTTGGAGTCTGGGGAACTATGCTGGAGAAGTTAAACCTCCAGCTGGAGATCCAGGAGGACAAGAGCCGGGAGCGGGTGAATCAGCTGAAGAAGCAGACAGAGCGGCGGCAGTCTCTGGAGGAGAAAAGACCCTCTGTGCAAAATTCCATGGAGCTGGCAGGAGCGAAGAAGCAGCAGGCTCAGGGGATTTTAATACAAAGGCAGACGAGGTTGGAGGAGCTGAGGCGGCAGATAGAGGATATAGCTGTCTCTCTCCCCTATGAAGACAGAGGCGAGGCAGACCGGGAGCTGGCAAGGATGAAACAGGGATTAAGAGAAAGAGAGTCAGCGTTCCAGACAGCTCAGGAAAGGTATGAGACTGCAGCTCGTATGACAGAGGATGCCAGAGCCAGGTTAGGAGCTTTAAACAGGCGTTTGGAAGGAGAGGGCGTATTCCTTCAGGGGGAGGATCTGCTGAGCTGTCAGGAAGGAGCCAAGGTAAGGGTAAGGGAATTGACAGTACAGCAGCAGGAGGTGAAAGCCCGGCTGGAGGATCTGGAGAAGAGGCAGAATAAACTTCACCTCCGTCTGGAAACCAACCGCATGGCAAAGGTAAATATATTAAAGCAGAAGGCTTCCATGGAGGAGATACAGAGCCGGTGGAATTGGGTGAAGAGTCTTTCAGATACTGCATCGGGGGAGGTGGCAGGAAAGGAGAAGATCACCCTGGAAACCTATGTGCAGATGGCCTGCTTTGAGCGCATTATTGATCGGGCCAACACCCGCTTTATGGTTATGAGCGGAGGCCAGTATGAGCTGAAGCGGTGCACAGAGGATGATAACCGTGGAAAAAGCGGACTGGGTCTTAACGTGATCGATCATTATAATGGAACGGAGCGGAGCGTAAAGACCTTGTCTGGAGGAGAATCGTTTCAGGCCTCTCTTTCCCTAGCTCTCGGACTGTCAGATGAGATTCAGGCTCAGGCAGGAGGGATCCGCCTGGATACCTTGTTTGTGGATGAGGGGTTTGGTTCTCTGGATGAGGAGACACTGAAGCTGGCCATGAAGGCACTGGGAGATTTGGCAGAGGGAAAACGTCTGGTGGGAATTATTTCTCATGTGTCAGAGCTTAAGACCAGGATCGACCGTCAGATTGTGGTGGTGAAGGAAAGAAGCGGAGGCAGCCGGGCGGAGCTTCGTTTTTTATAGGGTAAGAACAGAAAAATCATGAAGAAACAGAATATAAAACAGAAGATAGATCAGAGGGAGGCATATATGGTAGAACAGTCAACGGTGGGAGAGTTTCTTAGAACATTATCATCGAAAGAACCAGTACCTGGAGGAGGGGGAGCCTCCTCCATGGCTGGAGCCCTTGGCAATGCTCTTGGCCAGATGGTGGCAAACTTAACCATAGGGAAGAAACGATATCAGGAGGTGGAAGAGGAGGTGAAAGAGCTTCTGGTACAGATGGAGGCAGCTCAGAAGCAATTTTTGGAGCTGGCAGACAAAGATGCACAGGCGTTTGCTCCCCTGGCTCAGTGCTATGGTCTTTCAGCCTCCACTGAGGAGGAGAAGGCTCACAAAGAAAAGGTGATGGAGGAATGTCTTTTAAAGGCCAGTCTGGTACCGCTGGAAATTATGAAAAAGGCAGTGAAAATGCTGGAAATACTGGATATTCTGGCGGAGAAGGGAAGCCGTCTGGCTGTCAGCGACGTGGGAGTGGGAGTGCAGTTTATAAGAACGGCTGTTTTGGGGGCTGTGATGAATGTATATATCAATACAAAGGCAATGAAGAACCGGGAAAAAGCAGAGGAGCTGAATCGGGAGGCCGGAGAGCTGGTGGAGGAGGGAACTAGGCGGGCGGATGCTGTTTACGAAAAGGTACTGGTACAGCTTAAGTAGAGAAGAAGGGAGAATTCATGAAACAACTGAGAGGGGCAGAGGTATCTGCGGCTATCAAGGAACAGGTGACAGAGATTCTGGGAAAATGGGAAGGGGAGATTCCAAAGCTGGGGATTATCCGTGTGGGGGATAGACCGGATGATATCTCCTATGAGAGAGGCGCTGTAAAGAGGATGGAGGAGTTTGGTCTGAGAGTTCAGTCCTATGTGTTTCCTGAGGAGATCTGTGGGGAAGCCTTTAAGGAAGCCTTCAGGAATATAAACCAAGATCCGGATGTGGCAGGCATTCTTTTACTGCGCCCCCTTCCAAAGCAGATCCAGGAAAAAGAGATTGAGGCCATGATTGACCCCGGAAAGGATCTGGATGGTATTTCTCCGGACAATGTGGCCAAGGTATTTGCAGGTGACAGTACAGGCTTTGCCCCATGCACTGCTGAGGCTGTGGTAGAGGTATTGAAGGCTTTTGATATTCCTATAGCGGGAAAGAGAGTGACCATTGTAGGGCGCAGCATGGTAGTAGGCCGTCCTTTGTCCATGCTCCTGTTACAGGAACATGCCACAGTTACCATCTGTCACACAAGGACTCAGGATCTGGCAGCAGCCTGTCAAAATGCTGAGATTCTAATAGGGGCAGCTGGAAAAGCCAAAATGCTGGATGGAAGCTATGTGGGCAGGGATGCGGTGGTGATCGATGTGGGGATCAATGTGGATGAGAATGGAAGGCTTTGCGGAGATGTGGACCTTGAGTCTGTCACAGAGAAGGCTTCCATGGCTACTCCTGTACCTGGAGGCGTGGGGGCGGTAACTACAGCCGTTCTGGCAAAGCATCTGGTGAGAGCCGCACAGACAGGTAGAAATGCATAAAAATACTAAAAAATGAAAAAATAATGTAAATTTCTCAAATTTCCTCTTGATAAAATAAAAAAATGCTTTATAATATAAAGGGTAAAGAAGCTTGCAGAGATGCATTTTTATGCATAAAAATGAGGAGGGTAATTATGAAAAAGAAAGTTTTAGCATTGACGATGGCAGCTCTTATGGGGGTATCCCTGACTGGATGCGGCGGTTCTTCTAATGGAGGCACCACAGGAGCAGCCTCAGATACCACAGCAGCAGACGCATCTAAGGAGGCTGGTGTAAAGGAATCCGGGGGCAAATTGGTTATGGTAACCAATGCAGAGTTTCCTCCCTATGAGTTCTATGAGGGAGATAAGATTGTGGGAATTGATGTGGAGATTGCACAGGCCATCGCAGATGAGCTGGGGATGGAGCTGGAGGTTGAGGATATCGCTTTTGATTCCATTGTTCCGGAGATTGTGTCTGGTAAGGCTGATATAGGATTGGCAGGTATGACTGTAACGGAGGAGCGCAAGCAGAACGTAGATTTCTCAGACACCTATGCCTCCGCTTCCCAGAAAATTATTGTGAAGGAAGGAAGCGAAATGACCGGTCCGGATGATTTGGCTGGTGTTATTGTGGGCGTTCAGCTGGGAACCACGGGAGATATTTACGCATCTGACCTGGAAGCAGATGGAACTACGGTAGAGCGTTACAATAAGGGCTTTGAGGCAGTTCAGGCGTTAAGCCAGGGAAAGATTGATGCAGTTGTCATTGACGGTGAGCCAGCCAAGACATTTGTTGCACAGACCGAGGGGCTTAAAATGCTGGAAGAGTCCTTTACAGAAGAGGCCTATGCCATTGCCGTTAAGAAGGGAAACACGGAGCTTCTGGATAAGATTAACGCTGCATTAAAGACTCTGAAGGAAAATGGAACACTGGATGAGATTGTAGCAAACTATATCACAGCAGAATAATCCGGCAAATAAAACTGCCGCAGACTTCAGACGGAAAAGATAGAAGCGAAGAAATGAATGAGTGAGAAAGGGCAGAGGATATAAGCATGTGGAAGACCTTTACGGATGCATTTTACCTGAACTTTGTTGATGATAACCGATGGCGGTATCTGACGGAGGGCTTTAAGACGACCTTAATAATTACCTTCTTTGCCTGTTTCATGGGCATTATTCTGGGGTTTATAGTGGGAATGATTCGTTCTACCCACGATAAGACTGGAAAGATGAAGGTGCTTAATGGGATCTGCAAAGTGTACCTTACTGTGATTCGGGGAACGCCTGTTCTTGTGCAGCTTTTGATTATTTATTTTGTTGTATTTGGCAGTTCCAGGATTGATAAGGTGTTTGTGGCTACCATGGCCTTCGGAATTAATTCAGGAGCCTATGTGGCAGAAATTTTCCGAAGCGGTATTATGTCCATTGATCCAGGTCAGATGGAGGCAGGGAGAAGCTTGGGATTTAACTATATTCAGACTATGTGGTTTGTAATTATGCCTCAGGCATTTAAGACAGTACTTCCCACATTGTGCAATGAGTTTATCTCCCTGTTAAAGGAGACCTCTGTTTCAGGATATATTGCGATTCAGGATTTGACCAAGGGCGGGGATATTATCCGAAGCAGAACCTACAGTGCATTTATGCCTTTGATTGCAGTTGCACTGATCTATCTTATCATTGTGATGCTGTTTACCAAATTAATTCAGATTCTGGAGAGGAGGCTGAGACAGAATGAACGCTGAGATAGAGAGAGAGACCTTGATTCAGGTTCAAAATCTGGGAAAGAGCTTTGGAAGGATCCAGGTGTTAAAGGGGATTAATGTGGATATCAACAAGGGGGACGTGGTATTTGTGGTGGGGCCTTCCGGTTCTGGAAAGAGTACCTTTCTCCGCTGTTTAAACCGTTTGGAGGAGCCTACAGAGGGGCATATCTTTTTTGAAGGCACAGATATTACGGATCCACATACGGACATTGATAAGCACCGTCAGAAGATGGGGATGGTATTTCAGCAGTTCAACCTGTTTCCCCATATGGATATTATGAAGAATCTGACCATCGCTCCTGTAAAGCTTCAGGGAAAGAGCCAGGAGGAGGCTGAGCTGGAAGCCATGGCTCTTTTGGAGCGTGTGGGTCTGGCCGACAGAGCCCATGCATATCCAAGCCAGCTTTCCGGAGGGCAGAAGCAGCGAATTGCCATTGTCAGAGCACTCTGCATGAAGCCGGATGTGATGCTCTTTGATGAGCCTACCTCCGCTCTGGATCCGGAGATGGTGGGAGAGGTTCTGGGGGTAATGCGTGATTTGGCAGAAGAAAAAATGACTATGGTGGTTGTGACCCATGAGATGGGATTTGCAAGAGAGGTAGCCACCAGAGTTATGTTTATGGATGGAGGATATTTTGTAGAAGAAGCTCCTCCGGAGGTGTTTTTTGAGCAGCCTAAAAATGAGCGCTTAAAATTATTTCTTAGTAAGGTTTTGTAGGCGCTTGAAATAAGCAGGAATGGCCTCGGAAAAGATGCAATTGTAAGGATTTGTTCGATTGCATTTGTTCCGGGGCTGTGTTATTCTAGAAGAATACAAGAGTGGGGGCATTTTTGATATGCTTCTGGTCTGCGCCATAAGATGAGATGTAGATGGATGAGAGAATAGAAGCTGTGCTGAGCTGGGGAATGAAAGTCAGGGATCACAGTGGAGAGTGATAGGGAAGAGGAGAGGCGGCAGAAAGCCGGGAGCCGGGATACACGAAACAAAAGCCCCCATCTCTGTGAAAACAGCAGAGGTGAAAGGCAGGTAAGAGATATGGGGAAGTTATTAGAGCAGCTGTATGCAGGAGAACTGCAGCCATGTGAGAGGGTGTCGCATGACAATGAGGAATACAAGGTCTTGTGTAAAGAGTCTTTGGAGGAGATTGAGCATTTCTCCAGAAAACTGGATGTGGATCTTAGGGAGGAATTTGATGGGATGATGGAGCATTATCTGGAACTTACCTATATGGAAAAGGCTCAGACCTTCGGTGACGGCTTTCGGATTGGCGCCCGTCTCATGTGTGAGGTATTTTACGAAAATAACCGGGAAGAGGCGTGAAATATAATTGTAGATTAAGAATATAAGGCGAGATTGCTGGTAAGTTCAGTGAATCTCGTTTTGTTTTGTGTAAAAGGGGTTAAGAGATCGGATTAATATTGACAATTCTTCTTTAGAGGACTGTATATTTTGTACCTGGGATTGCGATTGAATGGAGTGGAAGAAATTTCACAGGATATTACCGAACAAATGTTTGAAAAAGGCTGGAGAGTGTGATATACTGTCCTTACAGATCCGCCTTACAAAGCCATACTACCTCTGCTTTTACCCTGTAAAGGAGGTTCCCCTTTGAAAGGGGGCGGGTGTGGGGAGATTTTGCAGCAATGTTACGTATAAGAGATAAGGAGCATTTTTAATGTCAAAGGAATACATCAAAATTCGTGGAGCCAATGAGCATAATCTGAAGAATATCTCTGTAGATATACCCAGAAATAAACTGGTGGTTCTCACTGGACTCTCTGGTTCCGGAAAGTCCTCCCTGGCTTTTGATACCATCTATGCAGAGGGGCAAAGGCGTTATATGGAATCCCTTTCCTCCTATGCCCGACAGTTTTTGGGGCAGATGGAGAAGCCGGATGTGGAGAGTATTGAGGGGCTGTCGCCTGCCATTTCCATTGATCAGAAATCAACGAACCGTAATCCTCGCTCTACGGTGGGAACAGTGACGGAGATCTATGATTATATGAGGCTTCTCTATGCCAGAATCGGTATTCCCCACTGCCCCAAGTGCGGTAAGGAGATACACAAGCAGACCATTGACCAGATGGTGGATCAGATTATGTCCATGCCGGAGCGGACGAAGCTCCAGCTTCTGGCTCCAGTGGTAAGGGGGCGCAAGGGTGAGCATGTAAAGGTTCTGGAACAGGCCAGAAAGAGTGGATATGTCCGCGTCCGTATTGATGGGAATCTGTATGAGCTGTCTGAGGAGATTAAGCTGGAGAAGAATATTAAGCACAACATTGAGATTGTGGTGGATCGTCTGATTGTGAAGGAAGGGATTGAGAAGCGTTTAACAGATTCCATTGAGACGGTGATGGAGCTGAGCAATGGTCTTATGATGGTGGATGTGACAGATGGGCAGACTGTGAATTTCAGTCAGAGCTTTTCCTGTCCGGACTGTGGGATCAGTGTGGATGAGATGGAGCCCAGAAGCTTTTCCTTTAACAATCCCTTTGGTGCTTGTCCGGAGTGCTTTGGCCTGGGATATAGGATGGAGTTTGATGAGGAGCTGATGATTCCGGATCCCTCCATGTCCATTGATCAGGGAGCCATTGCGGTGCTGGGGTGGCAGTCCTGTACTGAGAAGGGGAGCTACACAAGAGCAGTACTGGAGGCGCTGGCAAAGGAGTATCAGTTCTGTCTGGATACTCCCTTTCAGGATTACCCGGAGAAGATTCATGACATTCTCATCTATGGAACAGGGGGAAGAGAGCTGAAGGTTTCCTACAAGAGCCAAAGGGGAGAAGGTGTGTACGATGTAGCCTTTGAGGGTCTGATTGAAAATGTAAACCGCCGCTACAAGGAAACCTTTTCTGAGAGCTCCAAAGCAGAGTACGAATCTTATATGAGAATTACCCCCTGTCCCGGATGCAAGGGGCAGAGACTTAAAAAGGAGTCTCTGGCAGTGACGGTGGGGGATCGGAATATTTATGAGGCCACCAATATGTCCATTGTAAAGTTTAAGGAGTTTATGGACGGGCTGAAGCTGTCCCAGACCCAGGAGGCGATTGGATCTTCCATTCTAAAGGAAGTGAAGGCCAGGATCTGCTTTTTGATTGATGTAGGCCTGGATTATTTATCCATGTCCAGAGCCACGGGAACCTTATCAGGGGGAGAGGCTCAGAGAATCCGGCTGGCTACCCAGATTGGTTCCGGACTGGTGGGGGTGGCCTATATTTTGGACGAGCCAAGTATCGGACTTCATCAGAGGGATAACGATAAATTGCTAAAGACGTTGCTGCATTTGCGGGATCTGGGGAACAGCGTGCTGGTGGTGGAGCATGATGAGGATACTATGAGGGCTGCGGACTGTATTGTAGACATTGGACCTGGCGCAGGAGAGCATGGAGGCCGGGTAATTGCCATGGGAACAGCAGAGGAAATTATGGAGAATCAGGACTCCATTACAGGTGCTTATCTCAGTGGAAGGATAGAGGTTCCGGTTCCCTCAGTGAGAAGAAAGCCCACCGGATGGATTAAGGTCTGCAAGGCTGCGGAGAACAACTTGAAGAATATTGACGTGGATTTTCCTATGGGTGTTATGACCTGTGTGACAGGTGTGTCCGGCTCAGGTAAAAGCTCACTGGTTAATGAAATTCTTTACAAGGCGCTGGCAAAGAAGTTGAATCGGGCGAGAACCATTCCGGGAAAGCATAAGTCCATTGAAGGAACGGAGCAGTTAGATAAGATTATCGCCATCGATCAGTCACCCATTGGGCGAACCCCAAGATCCAATCCTGCCACTTATACAGGTGTGTTCGATTTAATTCGGGATCTCTTTGCAGCCACCCCCGATGCCAAAGCAAAGGGATACTCCAAAGGGCGTTTCAGTTTTAATGTGAAAGGGGGGCGGTGCGAGGCTTGCAGTGGCGATGGTATCATTAAGATAGAGATGCATTTTCTTCCGGATGTGTATGTTCCATGTGAGGCCTGTGGAGGCAAGCGGTATAACAGGGAGACGTTGGATGTGAAGTACAAGGGGAAGAGTATTTTTGATGTGCTGAATATGACGGTGGAGGACGCCCTTAAGTTTTTTGAGAATGTGCCCTCCGTTACCAGGAAAATTCAGACCCTGTATGATGTGGGACTTGGCTATATTCGTTTGGGACAGCCATCCACAGAGCTGTCAGGAGGTGAAGCCCAGCGTATCAAGCTGGCTACAGAGCTATCTAAGCGCAGTACAGGTAAGACCATCTATATATTGGATGAGCCCACCACAGGTCTGCATTTTGCAGATGTCCATAAGCTTATTGAGATTCTCAGGAGATTGTCAGAAGGCGGTAATACAGTGGTGGTGATTGAGCATAATCTGGATGTAATTAAGACGGCAGATTATATTATAGATATTGGACCTGAGGGAGGGGACAAGGGCGGTACTGTGGTAGCAAAGGGAACACCGGAAAAAATAGCTGAAAATCCCAGCTCGTACACAGGTAAATATGTGAAGAGATATTTACGGTAAAAGGCTAAGGCTTTTTTGTCAGATTTGACAGGTTTGAGAAAAAAGAAAAAGATGTCGAAATTGCTTGCTATTTTGGATCGCATCATATACGATACCTGTCTTTTGAAGTTAAAATAAAAAAATAGTGCTAAGCCATGTTTAAAATCGGTGGCTTAGCATTTTTTTAATCGTAACATTTGCGTAATATTTATACCGTTTGGAAAATGAGTCACAGAGGGAGAGGGGGATTTCCCGGGTTCAATGTTGAAGACAGTAAATAAAGTATTAAAAATGTCTAAACTTGTTGACGAAATATGAAAATGTGTTATAATACATTTGTAACGAATGTAACATTTGCGTAATATTTTTAAAAGAGCAGCAGATGACACTTATATAGCAGAGTAAGAGATGGGAGTTTTCGCTCATGAGAGTAGCAGGAAAGAATCTGATTAGAACTGGCATTTTATGTGGAATGGTAATGGCCATGAATCCATTTACCTCTATGGCGGCTATCGGGCCTAGTTTTGCAGAGGGAACCTATGTGGCAACCATTACCGCAGACAGTGTGAACATTAACAAAAGCATCGACAGCGAGGATGTGCTTCTGACTGCTAAGGCAGGAAGTGAATATCAGGTGCTGAATGATTTGGGAAATGGATGGATGAAAGTCCGTGTCAGTGACACAGAAGGATACCTGCCGGTAAGCGGAAACGCTACCGTGGATCGAGTGGAAGAAGTGAAGACAGAAGAGGTACAGGTGGCAGCAGAGCCGGCCGCCAACACCTCCAGGAGACAGAAGGTGGTAGATTATGCCCTTCAGTTTGTTGGAGGACGGTATAAGTACGGTGGGGTGGATCCCTACACAGGGGTGGATTGCTCCGGCTTTACCAGATACGTGCTTCAGAATGGGGCCGGGGTTCCCATGACCCGCTCCTCAACGACCCAGTCCCTTCAGGGTGTGCAGGTGAGCGCAGAGCAGATGCAGCCGGGAGATTTGATCTTTTATGGGGGAGGCAGCCGGATCAATCACGTAGCCATGTATATAGGCAATGGCCAGATTGTTCATGCTTCCACAGAGCGCACCGGAATTACAGTATCTAATTGGAACTATAGAACACCTGTTAAGATCATGAATGTGATAGGATAGGATGTTCAGTCTTTTGTAGAGTACGATCTGTCGTTAGGGCAGATCGTACTGAGACAACTCACCTAAAGCTTCAGAATGGTTAAATGAAGTCAAAAATGGAAATTAAAAATGAAAATTAAGAAACAGCAGCAAACTTCATCAAAACAGTCAGCAGCAAGAGGATGATGTTCCTGTTTTTGCCGGTAAGAAACCAAGAGGACGATAGCCCAAAGTGCTACCGTCCTCTTTTGTTATTTACAACTGAATATCACACCGCCACCCCAATGCTCTATTTGTGAAAGAAAAAGCCGGTTACGATTTTTTAAAATCCCTTATTGATGATGCTGCGATACCCCTTTATATGTTCAAAACCGTTATTTACCATGGCGGGCAGACGTGTCATCTGCCAGTTTAAATTGTGCTACCAGGTTCTTGAGCATACCGGCCTGTCCGGATAGCTCTTCACTGGCTGCTGCGCTTTCTTCACTGGTTGCAGAGTTTGTCTGAACAACAGAAGAGATCTGATCCACACCGGTTGTGATCTGTCGGATGGCCAATGCCTGCTCCCCTGATGCCTGAGAAATTTTATTGATTGTCGCCACAACCTCTGAAACCTTTTCAGCCAGATCCTTGAAGGCTGTGTTAGTTCTTCCTGCGATTTCCTCTCCGTGGGAAACGGCGGCGATAGCGCTTTCAATTAAGGCAGTGGTATTCTTTGCTGCTTCCGCTGATTTTCCGGCCAGATTTCTTACTTCATCTGCAACCACTGCAAAGCCTTTGCCTGCTGTGCCGGCGCTGGCTGCTTCCACTGCTGCGTTCAGAGCCAGGATGTTGGTCTGGAATGCGATATCCTCAATGACTTTGCTAATCTTTCTAATATTTTCAGAAGCAGAAGAAATCTCTCCCATAGCAGCAATCATCTGTCCCATTTCATCTAAAGTTGACTGTGCCACTTCGCCGGAGGCAGTTGCCAGCATGTTAGCCTTTTGTGCATTTTCCGAATTTGCCTGTATTTGATTGGAAATCTCTGTAATAGAAGCAAACATTTCCTCCACACTGCTTGCCTGCTGGGTGGCTCCCTGAGCCAATGCCTGGGCTCCGCTGGAAACCTGCTCTGAGCCTGCGTTGATTTGATCGGCAGATAATTTTATCTCCTGGAAGGATACGTTCAAATTCTGGATCAGATGATTGACGGCTGTCTCGATTTCCTGCATTTCTCCCGGAAAATCCGTTGATATTTTTGCTGTAAGGTTTCCGTTACTTAAGGAGCCCAGAACAGAGGACAGATCAAAAATAATATGCTTCAGACTTGTAAAGCTCTCCTGCATACTTTTACAGGTTGTTCCAAATTCATCTGTACTGCTGTAGGTGAGAGGCATCTGAAAATCACCTTGGGAGAGTGCGTGTGTGGCGTTTTTGATTTCATCTAAAGGCGTGAGAATGGTTTTTAGTAAACGCCGGATGATAAGGATGCTGATAAGGATGGCTGATGCTACCAGGGCAATGGTAAAAATAAGAATGGAGCGATATACACGATCTGCCTGCTGTATCTGGGTTTTCGACAATTCGTCTTCGTCAGATCCTATACTTATCAATAAATCGGCGAGTTCATCTTCGATGGGTTTAAATTCCTCTACAAAAACCTTGAAGCCTTCTTTGTTTCCTTCTTCCGTTCCCTGCATCAGAAGATCGATCATTTTCTTTCTCGGCTCAGCCGTGGCATAGAAGCTGGCTTCTAAACGGGCTAACTTGTCTTTGTCGATCATGGAATTTTTCTTATAGCGCTCCAGAATAATGGTATTACCCTCAACATCCTGCTGTGCTTTTTTTAAATAATCACTAAGGGTATTTCTGTCATTCTCAATGAGAACCATCAATTCATATCGTTGTTCTGACAGAAAATTTCTGCGCATTTCCCATATGTCTTCGGTATTGGCCAGAGTTTTGTTCACAAGAACCTTACTCTGCCGGTTCAGCATGTTTAATCCAACAACTGACAAAAGGGAAATACCAAACATGAAAAAAAGGACAATCCCAAAGCCCACGATCAACTTGTCTCTAACCTTTAGATTTTTCATTACACACACTCCTTGTCTCTTTTGCTTCCCAGTCTGATTTATCCGCTCCACCTAAAAGAGAGCCCATCTCTTCCTGCCTGAGCCCTAAGTGACATCCTTTCGGATAAATTGAAAGGTCGATCCTGAATTTGTAACAAGTCTGAATCATACTATATTGGTAGGGAATTTGCAATAATTTTATCTGCAAATTCCCTCAGAACGTCAGCTCAGGATATAAAATGGCAGCTGTTTCATTTTATAATTTTAGATAAATAGAGGGGTCAGATACCTTTCTTATTGTTTTCTCAATTCACTTTGTGCGTTCTTTGTTATTGTTCTTTTGGGGAATTTGATGTATTTTTTGATTGGAATAGAACGTTTTTGCAACAGAATGGAGATTTTGCAGGAAAAGAATCCCGAAAGGAGGATTCCATAGAAAAAGAGAAGCGCCAGATAGGGGAGCTACCTGACGCTTACTCAAGGGGAGTATAAATAATTAATAAGGATGAGGAAATGTGGTTTAAGGGAACCACTTCTCCTCATACTATTTATAACGTATTTCTAATAAAAAAGCAACTATTTTTTGTGGTTTTAAGAATAAGAGTACAATATTTCTGCCATACTAAAACCGTAACCAGAACAAACGTGTTTTTAGGAGGTAGTGAAAATGTCTAACAAGAATAACTACAACAACGACATGGAAGACAACTCAAGAAACTGCAGGAACATGGATCAGCAGAATAACAGTCAGAACCGTTCTCAGAACAAGACTCAGAACAGTTCTAGAAATGACAGCCAGAACAGCTCCAGAAACGACAGTCAGAACAGCTCCAGAAATGACAGTCAGAACCGTTCTCAGAACCATTCTAACTTTTAAGTAAAGTAAAAAGGAATTTTTGAGGAAGGAAAAAGGTCTGCTGCCCACGATGATGGGAAGCAGACCTTTTTTGTGGATGCTTCTATGATTTCACCTGTCTGTCCATGGCGCATATATTGAAAGTAGGACACGTCTTACAGATCGATGGGGCGCAAGGAAGACAGAAAGGGCAGGTGAGGGAAGTGAGCGTATTTCCGATGATTTCTTATAGAGAATTTGACAGATGGATGGAGGGAGGGCAGGTGAGCCAGGTGGTGGATCTGCGGGAGCCTTGGATGTATGAGCAGGATCGGATCCGGGATAGTATCAATATCCCATTTGAAGAGGTGGAATGCAGAATGGATGAGATAGATCAGGATGGCACAGTGGTCTTTTACTGCGACCGGGGTGTGAAAAGTATGCTGGTGTGCAGGGCGCTTTGGAAAAGGGGGTACCATGCAGTGGATTTAGCCGGAGGAATGTTGCAATACAGGGGGAAATACATTGACAGAAGTCCATGGTCGGCTTTAGAATAGAAGGAGTAAAAATAGCTTTAGGAGGATAACCGACTTATGAAGATAATGTTTGCATCAGATATCCATGGTTCTGCCTACTATTGCAGGAGATTGTTGGAACAGTGCAAAGCCTCAGAGGCAGAGCGGCTGGTGCTGCTGGGAGATATCCTCTACCACGGCCCTCGCAACGATCTCCCCAGGGATTATGCTCCAAAGGAAGTAATCGCCATGCTGAATGACTGGAAGCATTCTATCTATGCAGTTAGAGGAAACTGTGATACAGAGGTGGATCAGATGGTGCTGGAGTTTCCCATCCTGGCAGATTACGGGGTTCTGGTGATTGAGGGGAAAACCCTTTATGCCACCCATGGCCATGTATTCCATGAGGATCATCTGCCGCCGATTCTTCCGGGAGATATATTGATCCATGGACATACTCATCTGTTAAGGGCGGAATGGGTGGACGCAGCAGATAGGGGAAGAATCTGTATTTTGAATCCCGGCTCCGTATCCATCCCTAAGGGTGGGAATCCCCACACATACGGAATGCTGGAGGATGGAATCTTTACCATACTGACATTCCATGGGGAAGTGGTGAAGGAGCTCAAGCTGTAGGAGCGGAAAGGAACAATCATTGAACACATACGAACTGATTGCACCCTGTCATTTTGGGCTGGAAGCGGTGCTGAAAAAGGAAATATTAGATCTGGGATACGAGATATCCCAGGTGGAGGACGGCCGGGTCACCTTTATAGGAGATGACGAGGCTATTTGCCGAGGAAATGTATTTCTGCGAACGGCAGAGAGGGTGCTTTTAAAGGCTGGAAGCTTTCGGGCAGAGAGCTTTGAGGAGCTGTTTCAGGGAACCAGATCCATTTGCTGGGAAGCGTTTATTCCTGAGGATGGGAAATTCTGGGTTGCCAAGGCCTCTTCTATTAAGAGCAAGTTGTTTAGCCCTTCCGATATACAGTCCATTATGAAGAAAGCTATGGTGGAACGGATGAAAAGCCACTATGGAGTTACCTGGTTTCCGGAGAATGGAGCCGGCTTTCCCCTGAGGGTCTTTCTTTATAAGGATATGGTTACAATCGGGATTGATACCAGTGGAGACTCTCTTCACAAGCGGGGCTATCGAACCTTAGCCAGCAAGGCGCCCATTACAGAAACGTTGGCAGCAGCATTAATCCTTCTGACTCCCTGGAACAGAGATAGGATTTTAGTGGATCCCTTTTGCGGAAGCGGCACCTTCCCTATTGAGGCTGCTATGATGGCGGCCAATATGGCGCCAGGGATGAATCGATCCTTTTTGTCTGAGGATTGGAGGCATCTGATTAAGAGAAAATGCTGGTACGAAGTGATGGATGAGGCCAATGAGCTGGTGGATACAGATGTGAAGGTGGATATTCAGGGATATGATATAGACGGAGAGATTATAAAGGCGGCAAGGCAGAATGCGGAGGCAGCAGGAGTGAACCACATGATTCACTTTCAGCAGAGGCCGGTGAGCGCGCTGAGTCATCCTAAAAAGTACGGTTTTGTGATTTCCAATCCTCCCTACGGCCAGCGAATTGAGGAGAAGGAGAATCTTCCGGGACTTTACAAGGAGATTGGAGAGCGGTTTGAGGCATTGGATGCCTGGTCCATGTATCTCATCACTTCCTATGAAGATACAGAGAAACAGATTGGGCGTAAGGCAGATAAAAACAGGAAGATCTACAATGGTATGTTAAAGACCTACTTCTATCAGTTTATGGGTCCAAAACCTCCTGGGAGGAATGGGGAAAGCAGAGAAAATCCAAGTGGAGCAGGAGCTTCATGCTAAAGAAGGAGGGAGGAAATCCCTGGAAAAGACTTTTGGCATGGACTTTGACAGCGTCCCTTTTGCTTTCCGGATGCGGAAGATGGGAAGAAGGAAAGTCTGCTGCTGAATGGGAGACAGAATTGCCGGAAGCCTATGATTACAGGGAGGAAGGGAGGGCTCCTCAGATTGGGAACCAGGGGGTTCTTGGGACCTGCTGGGCCTTTGCCTCCTTAAAAGCCCTGGAATCCTCCCTTCTTCCGGAGGAGAGCATTACCTGTTCGGTGGATCACATGTCTCTTCATAACAGCTTTCTTTTAAGTCAGGACGAGGGGGGTGAATATCCTATCTCCATGGCTTATCTTCTCAGCTGGCAGGGGCCGGTTCCGGAATCGGAGGATCCCTATGGAGATGGTTATTCTCCTGAGGGGCTGCAGCCCTGTAAGCATGTGCAGGAGATTCAGATTCTGCCATCCAAGGACTATGAGGCCATTAAGTGGGCCGTCTATTTGGAGGGGGGAGTTCAGAGCGCTCTCTACACATCCATGAAGAATGAACAGAGCGAATCGGTCTATTATAATAGGAAGACGAATTCTTACTGCTACACAGGGAGGGAGAAGCCGAACCATGATTCTGTGATTGTGGGCTGGGATGATCATTACCCAAAGGAGAATTTTAACGTAGAGGTAGAAGGAGACGGAGCCTTTCTGTGTACCAATAGCTGGGGGGAGGAGTTTGGAGATCAGGGATATTTTTATGTATCTTACTATGACAGCAATATAGGAGTACATAACATTGTGTACACAGGTGTGGAGCCGGTGGATAATTATGATGTGATTTACCAGAGCGATCTGTGCGGCTGGGTAGGCCAGATTGGTTATGGCAAGGAGAGCGTGTGGTTTGCCAATGTCTATCAGGTGGGAGAGGGGGAGGAACTGGCTGCTGCCGGATTCTATGCCACAGGAGAGAATACAGAGTATGAGATGTATGTAGCCAGGCATCTGCCGGAGGAAGGCTCCCTGGAGATGGAAGAAGCTTTAAATCAATTCACTCCTGTGGCAGAGGGAAGGCTTTCCAACGGAGGCTTTTACACGATTCCATTGAACGAAAGAATTCCTTTGGAGGATAAGGAGCGGTTTGCTGTGATCATAAAGATAACCACACCAAATACCATACATCCCGTAGCCATTGAGTTTGATGCAGGGGATGGGATTGCCCGGGTAGATTTGACTGATGGAGAAGGATATCTCAGGGATGACGGGCAAAATTGGGAACGTGTAGAGGAAACACAAAAGTGCAATTTATGCCTGAAGGCATATACAAAGAACGTAAGGTAAGAGGATTAGGGATATGGAACACAGGATTATATTTGCCACAGGAAATGAAGACAAGATGAGGGAGATACGGCTGCTGCTGGCAGATTTGGGGCTTCCTGTAGTATCGATGAAGGAGGCGGGCGTGTTTTCGGAGATTGTGGAGGATGGAAAAACCTTTGGAGAAAATGCAGAGATCAAAGCCAGAGCTGTGTGGAACTGCACAGGGGAGATTGTGCTGGCAGATGACTCCGGGCTGGTAGTAGATTATCTGGGGGGAGAACCAGGGGTTTATTCAGCCAGATACATGGGGGAGGATACCTCCTATGAGATCAAGAATCAACGTATTATTGAGCGTTTGAAGGATGCAAAAGGTCAGGAGAGGAGCGCAAGGTTTGTCTGCAATATCGCCGCTGTCCTTCCCGATGGCCGGGTGCTTCACAGGGAGGAAGAGATGGAGGGACTGATAGCCGGCCAGCCCTCAGGCGCAGGAGGATTTGGCTATGATCCAATCCTGTATCTTCCTGAGTTTGGAATGACCTCAGCAGAGATCACAATGGAGCAGAAAAATAGAATCAGCCACAGGGGAAAGGCTCTGGAAGCCATGAAACAGGCGCTCAGAGAGGTGTTAGAAGGATGAAAATACTAATTGTCAGTGATACTCATGGGAGAAATGAGAATTTAAAGCGGGTGATTGAGAAGGTGAAGCCCTTGGATCTGCTGATTCATCTGGGTGACTTAGGGGGCAGCGAGAACGTGATCCCTGATTTGGTGAATGAGGGATGTGAGACAGAAATGGTGCAGGGAAACAATGATTTTTTTGCCCGCCTGGACAGGGAGAAGGACATTATGATAGGCCGTTATCGAACCCTTCTGACTCATGGAGATTACTATAATGTATCATTGGGGGCAGAAACCCTTGAGGAGGAGGCCGGAGCCAGAGGGTTTGACATAGCCATGTACGGTCACACCCACAGGCCTTTTTATGAAATCTATAAAAAAGAAGGGGGCAGGGATTTGCTTGTTCTGAATCCGGGAAGCCTGTCCTGTCCCCGTCAGGACGGACACAAGCCATCTTATATGGTGATGGAGCTGGATGAGAAAGGGGAAGCCCATGTTACATTGAATTTTTTATAGAGATTTTTACAGGGATAAAAAAGATAAAATTTTTGTTGACAATCTGGAGGGCATAGTATATAATAACTTTTGCGTCGTGAGACGGGAGAGAATGTCAGGCATAGTATAACTGGTGCCGGGGTGTGGCTCAGCTTGGCTAGAGCGCCTGGTTTGGGACCAGGAGGTCGCAGGTTCGAATCCTGTCACCCCGATTGCAACAATTATGCAGGTGTAGTTCAATGGTAGAACACTAGCCTTCCAAGCTAGATACGTGGGTTCGATTCCCATCACCTGCTTTGACAGCAGGTCTGCTGTATGAGTCTGTAGCTCAGCTGGATAGAGCAACGGCCTTCTAAGCCGTGGGTCGGGGGTTCGAATCCCTTCAGGCTCATTTGAGCATCAGCTCAAGTGCACAGGGTTCTGTACTATGGTGGGTATGGCGAAGTTGGTTATCGCGCCAGATTGTGGCTCTGGAGGCCGAGGGTTCGAATCCCTCTACTCACCCTTCCCATTTATGGGATTTTTTTTTATCTGAAAACAGATATATTGGGCCGTCGCCAAGCGGTAAGGCACAGGACTTTGACTCCTGCATTCGAGGGTTCGAATCCCGCCGGCCCAGCTTAAAAGGCAGGAACATTTCGTCTGATGAAGTGTTCCTGCTTTTTTGTGAAGAAAAGAATTCCTGCTCCGGCTTTCATGAGGTTTCGGGTTTTCATTTCTTGTCAATAATTAAGTCACAAAATGTACATAGATTACCTGTATACTGGTACCATATATGTCTGACAAATGACGGTGAAAAAGAGTAAGATTGGAAGGCATACGTCTGGAACCGGAAGCCGGAGTTCCAGAAGAACCAATAAAAGAGGAGGAATGGAAATGCAGAAAATCTGGATATGCGGAGCTGGCGGCAGAGTGGGGAGAAAGATGGCTGAGCTTCTGGAAAGGAAGCCGGTGGAGCTCCTCCTGACGGATATAGATTCAGTGGATATCACCAATTCAAAAGAGGTCATGGAGTATGCAAGTATTAACCGCCCTCATGTGATTGTAAACTGTGCAGGGTTGACGGATGTGGGTGCCTGTGAGGCAGATCCTGAAGGAGCCTTCAAGGTGAACGGATTAGGACCAAGAAATCTGAGCGTGGCTGCCAGAGTGGTAAAAGCCAGACTGGTACAGCTGTCTACGGACGACGTATTTGGGGGTGAGGGACAGGTTCCCTATACAGAGTTTGACACTCCCAATCCTGAAACTGTGTACGGAAAGTCCAAGCTGGCTGGGGAAAATTTTGTGCGTGAATTTTGTAACCGCCACATTATAATAAGAAGCTCCTGGATTTTTGGGGATAAAAGTCCTTATCTGGAGCATATTCTGAAGCTGGCTTCGGAGGGAAAGACCATAAAGGCTGCATCGGATCAGATTGCTTCTCCTACAGGGGCAGCAGGATTGGCAGAAAAGGTAATAGAGCTGATGGAATATGGGGAGGATGGCCTTTACCATGTGACAGGACAGGGCTCCTGCACCAGATACGAGTTTGCCAAGGAGGCAGTGAGGCTTTCGGGCTGCGGTGTGGAGGTGGAGCCGGTGGAGTCAGAGCAGGATGCTTACACTGCCATGCGCCCCTCTTACTCAGTGCTGGATAATATGATGCTGAGAATGTCCCGGGTAGATTTGCTGCCGGACTGGAAGGTCATGCTGGAGGCGTATATGGCACAGAGAACCTCTAAGAAATCGTAGAAAATTCCACAGGAAGGATTGGCATATATGAGAGAAAGAAGAAAAATAGGACTTACAACAGCTATCTTTATCGGCCTTTTGCTGGGGGCTGTCACAGGAATTTTGTTCCACTACGTAGTTCCTGCCGGGAAGATCCGAGATGATTTATTTGTAAATGGAGTGTTTTATGTGGTGGGAAACGGTTTTCTGCGGCTGATGCAGATGCTGGTGGTTCCTCTGGTATTCTGCTCCTTAGTGTGCGGAAGTATGGCTATGGGAGATACGAAGAAGCTGGGAACGATCGGAGTGAAAACCTTGGGATTCTATCTGGCTACTACCGCTTTGGCAATTACAGTTGCCATTTTTGTAGCCAATGTGATCAATCCGGGAGTAGGGCTTGATATGTCCTCCATCCAGGTGGCAGAGGTGACTATTGCAGAGAAAACAAGTCTGGCAGATACTATTTTGAATATTATTCCTACCAATCCTATCAATTCTCTTGCCAATGGAGATATGCTTCCGATTATTCTGTTTGCTCTGATCATAGGAGTGATTCTGGCAGGTCTTGGTGAGGGTGCAGAGACAGTAGGGAACTTTTTCAGCCAGTTTAATGATGTGATGATGCAGATGACAGTAATGGTTATGAAGCTTGCACCCTATGGTGTGTTCTGCCTCATTGCAAAGACCTTTTCAGGCATTGGCTTTGATGCTTTCCTGCCTCTTCTTAAGTATATGGTGGGAGTTCTTCTGGCTCTGGCGGTTCAGTGCTGCCTGGTCTACATGGCAATGTTGAAAGGGCTGACTGGTCTGAGTCCTGTGAAATTCCTGAAAAAGTTTTTTCCTGTTATGGGATTTGCTTTTTCTACCGCTACCTCCAATGCGACGATCCCTATGTCCATTGATACTCTGTCCAAGAAGATGGGAGTCTCCAAGCGGATTTCATCCTTTACCATCCCTTTGGGTGCTACCATCAATATGGATGGAACTGCTATCATGCAGGGAGTGGCTGTGGTGTTTGCAGCCCAGGCATTTGGGATTCATCTGACCTTATCTGACTATCTGACAGTGATTCTTACAGCTACTCTGGCATCTGTTGGTACAGCCGGTGTTCCCGGAGTGGGACTGATCACGTTATCGATGGTGTTTGCATCGGTAGGCCTGCCGGTGGAGGCGATTGCCCTTATTATGGGAATTGACCGAATTCTGGACATGAGCAGAACTGCTGTGAATATTACAGGAGATGCAGTGTGCACTACCATTGTGGCTTATCAGGATAAGGCTGTAAAGAGAGAAGTGTTTGATGATCCAAAGGCTGGATTGAAGGCAGAAGTGTAACGTAGATATAGAAAAATAGCCGGAATAAGGGAGGAGAGGGGTTAGGACTGTGACGCCTTAACCTCCCTGAAAGGCGTTTATACCACAGTTTATACCACAATGGAGATAAGCAAAAAGCAAAAAGCAGAGAGCAAATCACATTCAGATGTAATTTGCTCTCTGCTTTTCTCCTATCCTGCTTATCATCCTATCCTACTGATCAGCGGTGGAGATAAAGATTCATGCGCCAGAGAAGATTCGAACTCCCGACACTACGGTCCGTAGCCGTATGCTCTATCCAGCTGAGCTACTGACGCATGCTGCTGTCTGGACATTTCCAACAGTGCAAGTGATATTATATCGGAAAGAGGAGTAAATGTCAATATGTTTTAAAAAAAATTTGGAAGTTTTTTGAAGACCGTTTTTGGGGAAATCAAAAAGGAACTCTCAGATGGGGATAAGCGTTGAAAGACAACCTGTTTTGTGGTATTATAATCTGCAACTATAAGAAAGGGGTGAGAGGGGATGGAAGTTATCCTTAGCTCTTGCCTGATATAAGGAGGCGAGGTAAATAGAATGAAGCAGACACTATCTAGACAAAATCTTCTTTTGGTTGGTTTTACATTATTTTCTATGTTTTTTGGTGCGGGGAATTTGATTTTCCCTCCTTTTCTGGGGGCTGAGGCAGGAACTCTGACCTGGTATGCGATGGCAGGCTTTCTGATCAGCGCAGTAGGACTTCCTGTACTGGGAGTGGCTGCAGTGGCTTTGTCCGGGGGCCTGCCCAAGCTGGCAGGAAAGGTGCATCCTGCATTTGCCTTTGGGTTCACACTGTTGATCTATCTTTCCATCGGTCCCTGTCTGGCGATTCCCAGAACAGCCAGCACTTCCTTTGAGATGACGGTGCTGCCGATTCTTACAGAAATGAATCTTTCCATGGGAGATACCATCGGAGGAACAGGAATGACAGTGGGAGCAGTGGCTCAATATGGCTATTCCGCAGTATTCTTTTTGCTGGCTATGCTGGTGGCCTTCCGCCCGGATAAGCTGACGGACAGGCTGGGAAGGATTTTATGCCCCACTCTGTTGATTTTGATTGGCATCATATTTGTAGGATGTCTGGTGTGGCCCATGGGGTCTTACGGTGTGCCTTCTGAGGCTTACAGCTCTGGTGCTGTGGTTAAGGGATTTTTGGAAGGATATCAGACGATGGATACCATTGCAGCCCTGAACTTTGGAGTGATTATTGCCATGAATATCAGGGCAAAGGGTGTGGAGCAGGAAGGCTCAGTGGTCAGGGAGACCATCAAGGCCGGGGTGATTGCCGGTATTTTGCTGACTCTTATCTACGGAGCCTTGGCTCATGTGGGAGGACCTGTAGGAGGAAGGTTGGAGGAAGGAGCCAACGGAGCCAGAATTCTCACCTTTGTAGCCGGAAATCTTTTTGGAAACGCAGGAAAACTGATATTGGGTATCATATTTTTTATTGCTTGTTTCAATACATGTGTGGGACTTTTAAGCTGCTGCAGCCAGTATTTTGCCACACTCACCCCAAAGATTGGATATAAAGCGTGGGTATTTGTGTTCGCAGCTGTCAGCCTGCTGGTATCTGGTGCAGGCCTTAACCGTATATTAGCAATCTCAGTGCCTGTGCTGGGAGTGATTTATCCCATCGCAATCGTTCTGATTGTTCTGGCTTTTATGGGATCTTTCACGAAACGGTGGCCGGCTGTGTTTCCTGGGAGCATTCTGCTGACTGGTATTGTGAGCTTAGTATATGCATTGGAGCAAAATAATGTGGCAGCTTCCCTTGCCGGGCTCCTGGCATGGCTGCCAGGTTATCGTGCTGGTCTGGGCTGGATTGTGCCGGCGTTGGCCGGTATGGCTCTTGGTGTGATCCTCTCTTCCGTTGGGATAGGAGCCAGGGAGAAAGAGTAGTTAGAAATGAGAGGAAATTATGACAGAAGCAAAATGGATGCTTTACACAAAAAAGGCGGATTTTGAGGGGATTGGAAGAACCTTTGGTCTAAGTCCCGTAACTGCAAGGATTATGCGCAACAGAGGGCTGGAGTCGGAAGAAGAGATGGAGAGGTATCTTAAGGGTACTATGAAGGATTTACATACGCCTTATCTTTTGCCGGACATGGAGCTGGCCATAGAGCTGCTACAGTCTAAGATCACTCAGGGGAAAGCCATACGGATTGTGGGAGATTACGACATAGATGGTGTGTGTTCTACCTATCTTTTGTACCGGGCCTTCACCAGGGTGGGAGCCAGGGTGGATTATGAGATTCCTGAGCGGATTAAAGATGGCTATGGCATTAATGAGCTGATCATTGAGGCGGCGGCCAGGGATGGGATCGACACCATTCTCACCTGTGACAATGGGATTGCAGCTATTCAGCAGATTGCCAGGGCAAAGGAGCTGGGAATAACTGTGGTTGTGACGGATCACCACGATATACAGATGATAGAGGATGAGGGGGGAGTGCTTCATGAGCTTCTCCCTCCGGCAGATGCAATCATTAACCCTAAAAGAAAGAGCAGCGCCTATCCTTTTCCAAATATCTGTGGGAGTCTGGTGGCTTATAAGCTGGTGCAGGTGCTCTATGAGGTATTTGGAGTTCCTGAGGCTGAGTGGCTGGAACTGGTGGAGTTTGCAGCCATCGCTACAGTGGGAGACGTAATGGGACTCCAGAATGAGAACCGGATCGTGGTAAAAGAGGGGTTGAAGCATCTGAGAAAGACATCCAATTTGGGCTTAGGCAAGCTGATTGAGAAGAATCACCTTTCGTCTGATGAGATCACATCCTACCATATTGGTTTTGTCATTGGCCCCTGCCTGAATGCAGGTGGGCGTCTTATGACAGCCAAGCTGGCGTTGTCGTTGCTTTTGTGCCGGGATGAGAGGGAAGCAGACCGTATAGCAGATGAGCTAAAGGCGCTGAACGACCAGAGAAAGGATATGACTCAGGATGGGATTCAGCAAGGAGTAGCTTTGGTGGAGGAGTGTTACAGAGATCAGCCGGTTCTGGTAGTATTCCTTCCAGACTGTCACGAGTCCCTGGCAGGCATTGTGGCCGGGCGTCTGAGAGAGCGCTACCATAAGCCGTCTATGGTTCTTACAAGAGCAGAAGGATGTGTGAAGGGGTCAGGGCGTTCCATTGAGGCTTACCACATGTTTGATGGGTTGGTGGAAGTGAAGGATTTGCTTCTGAAGTTTGGAGGTCACCCTATGGCAGCCGGATTTTCCCTGGCAGAGGAGAATGTGGAGGAGTTTCGCAGACGTCTGAATACCAATGGGGCAGAGAAACTGACCCTGGAGGATTTTGTACCTAAGATCTGGGTCGATGCAGCTATGCCCTTTGAGTACATAACAGAGTCATTGATAAAGGAACTGGAGTGCCTGGAGCCTTATGGACAGGGTAATGAGAAACCTCAGTTTGCACAGAAGGATATGTGGATTCGCAGTGCACGTGTGATGGGACGAAACAGGAACGTAGTGCGTCTGAGTCTGGTGAATGAGAGAGGGACTCCTATGAACGCTGTGGTTTTTACAGAGGGGGATTCCTTTATGGAGGAGAAGGGAAGCTCAGATCGAATGGATATTGTTTATTATCCAACGGTAAATGAATACAATGGAAACAGGGAGCTTCAGATTGTTGTAAAGCACTGGAAGTTTCCTTCTAAGTAAGGGAGACAGAGAAAGAACCAGGCGGGGATTCCCACGCCTGGTTCTTTGACTTATAGCTGAAGTATTCCAGCTGTATTATTCTCGTTTGAATTAGTTCTGAGCAGACTCAGACTCCATAGCAGACTCATCAGCTACAGCGTCGGCAGACTCAGCAGACTTATCAGCAGCAGAAGACTCCTCACCGTCAACAGCCTCAGTGGACTCAGCGTCCATAGCCTCAGTGGATTCCTCAGCATCAACAGCCTCAGAAGACTCAGTGCCCATAGCCTCAGTAGAAGCCTCTACAGTTGTCTCAGCAGCTGTAGTTGTCTCAGTCTTGCTGGAAGCGCCGCAAGCAGTTAAGCTTCCTGCGATGATTGCTGCTGCCATAACGGATGTCATTGTCTTTGCGATAGATTTCTTCATAATAGTTCTCCTCTCCTTTGGAAATCTCCAGATGAGATTTCTCTCGTTACAATTTTCATGAACAAACATGATGATATCCTATAAATGTGAATAAAATGTGAACAAAAAATGAAGAAAAACATATATTTATGAACGGAATATCTCTCATGATATCCTTCGTTCTGAGGAGCGTGCGTAGAGGATAGAAGTGTTTAAAAATGGAAGAGAGGCTGGGATTGCTTGCTTTATACACTGATATAGTGTATAATCAACAAAAAGAACTGTCGTATATAGGACACAAAGGAAGGGAGAGGAAGGACAATGGTAAATGAAGTAATGAAGTTTATTACCGACTATGACAAAGAGGTGGGAGATGCCGTTCAGGCTGAATTCGGGCGTCAGAGACAGAATTTAGAGCTGATTGCATCGGAGAACATTGTGTCAGAGCCGGTTATGATGGCGATGGGAACTGTACTTACCAATAAGTATGCAGAAGGTTATTCCGGAAAGCGTTACTATGGAGGATGCCAGTGTGTGGATGTGGTGGAAACCATAGCCATTGAGCGGGCGAAGAAGCTCTTTGGCTGTGATTATGCCAATGTTCAGCCTCATGCAGGAGCCCAGGCTAATATGGCAGTGTTTATTGCAATGCTCCAGCCGGGAGATACTGTAATGGGCATGAACTTAGATCATGGAGGCCATCTGACTCATGGAAGTCCTGTTAACTTTTCAGGGCTCTACTTTCATATCGTACCTTATGGGGTAAATGACCAGGGGTATATTGATTACGAAGAGCTGGAGAGAATTGCTCTGGAATCCAGACCTAAGATGATCATAGCTGGAGCCAGCGCCTATGCAAGAACCATTGATTTTAAGAGATTTCGTGAAATTGCTGACAAGGTGGGGGCATATTTGATGGTAGATATGGCTCACATTGCCGGTCTGGTGGCAGCAGGGGAGCACCCAAGTCCAATCCCATATGCAGATGTTGTGACGACTACCACGCACAAAACCTTAAGAGGGCCAAGAGGGGGACTGATTCTGGCCAATAAAGAAGCAGCAGAGAAGTTCAATTTTAATAAGGCGATCTTCCCGGGAAGTCAGGGAGGGCCTCTGGAGCATGTGATTGCAGGTAAGGCTGTCTGCTTTGGAGAGGCGTTAAAGCCAGAGTTCAAGAGCTACCAGCGCCAGGTAAGAGACAATGCAAGGGCTCTGGCAGAGGCTCTTAAAGATCGGGGCTTTAAGCTGCTGACAGATGGTACAGATAATCATCTGATGCTGGTTGATCTGAGGGGGATGGAGGTGTCTGGAAAGGAGCTTCAGAACCGCTGCGATGAGGTGTACATTACGCTGAACAAGAACACCGTTCCCAATGATCCGAGAAGTCCCTTTGTTACCTCTGGTGTCCGAATCGGAACCCCGGCGATCACTACCAGAGGACTTAAGGAGAAGGATATGCCAACGATTGCAGAGTGCATTTGGCTGGCAGCTACTGATTTTGAAAATAAGGCAGATTACATCCGAGGAGAGATTACAAAGCTGTGTCATCAGTATCCTATTTATGAGTAGGTTTACCAATAGGTCCGGATACGTGGGTATTGAGCAGCAGGAGGATGGTAAGGTATAAGCGGGAAGAGGCTGTATCTGATGAACGTTATTAATGTGTAAGGAAGTTTCGTGTTAAGAAATAACCAAGGCCTGAACGTTAGAATTTGAGAGCCTGTGAAAAAACCTCTGTAATTGCAGATCTTCTATGATAATTGTAAGGCTGAAAGCTGTTTAGGGGAGCTTTCAGCCTTTGGTTTATATATAACAGCAGAGGATGGGCATGTTATATACCTGTCGCCAGTTGCGAATTGACATCATCCACTTATATTGCAAATTGTCTTGCATTACATTTTGTTGTATTGATTCATCTGAATATTATACTTCTATTAACATGTTTACTAACACATTTACATATTTATCAACAAATACTTTTTTTTCTTCAAGCATATCTGGGTGAACTCCGAGTAGATTCTCATCTAACGCATCGGAGTTTTTCCACCATACTGGTAATATGATTCTTTCATGTGCACTAGCTTTACATGCACTACACCAAGCCCAAATACTACCCTTGTCATTATTTTTCCATCTATACATATAAATATGTGCTTCTATTTTGTTGCATACAGGACAACAAAGAGGTAAAGTTTCTTTATTGTTTATTCTTTCAAGGATATCTAGGATATCTTTATTTGTGTCATTCCACATTTTACCTTCCTCCAACTAACTTCTCCAATGATTTAATTCATGGGCAATGGTATTTTCCGGCTCAGATTCACTAACCAAAGCCTGTGATCCTAATATTATGGTATTAGGGTAAAGTTCAGAGACATAGCCTGGCTCTTTTATATAATTAGGATCAAACATTATACTGAATAAGAATACCATTCTCAATGATCCGAGAAGTCCCTTTGTTACCTCTGGTGTCTGAATCGGAACCCTGGCGCTCACTACCAGAGGACTTAAGGAGAAGGATATGCCAACGATTACAGAGTGCATTTGTCTGGCAGCTCCTGCTGGAGTAAGCCGCTGCAGTCAAGCCATATAATCCAATTAGAGAGTATGCGATTACTTTTACGCGGGCACTCCTACACTCCTGTAATTTCATCAGGTAACAAATCTGCAATACGGCTCCATTCCTCATCTGTTAATGCGTATTGATGTAACATGAAAAAGGGAAAAGAACTCATTCATTGTGCAATGTTTGTTTTTCAAAGATGTTCTAGTATCATTTCTTCCATAGTGCTGATCCTTCCGGTATCTCCATTTATAACAACCAATAATGGTCCTTCAATTTCGTTGCCATTTTCATTAAAAACTTTGAAAGTAACATCCCAATATCCGTCCCCAAATTGGGATATTCTAGCAAAGCAATACTGTAAAGAAAAATATTCTGATTTATGTAGATTTGCATAGTTATTAGCGATATCTATTATCTCTTTTTCTGTTAGCATTACCGAATTCCTCCATAATTAATGATATACCAGTTAGCATGCATCTGTTCATCAAAGCTTAGTAATCTCCATCTTATGGAATTATTAGATAACATATCATAAACGAACTGCTCAGGAGAATGAAATAGATTAAGATCCATCTCTATTCCTACAGTACGGGGTAAGTTTAGATATACTTCTTTTCCAAGTTATTTGTGGTTTTCCCCATCCTCTTCTTTTAAACAGTCTCTTCCGCTGTTTTTTGAATGCCTTTTTGTGGGTTCTCCAAAAACTTTATGCTGGTTTCCTGCATTGTTACAGCCTCAAAGCACAATTTTAAGACATTTCCAGGTTTTCTTCAGAGAAACACCGGGTAGTACAAACCGATGCAGGTAATCCTGTCATCATTTTCAGGAAGACAGACGAATGGATCTGTGAGTTGTTTCCTTCCGCTCTCTGCAATTTTCTTGCCCTTGTGATACACTGTGACTACCTGTATTGCCATTTTCCGGCTGATATCGGAAGGGCGTGTGCTATGAGCGCACTATATCGTCTCGTTGCCTTGATGTGAATCAAGGGATTTTTCTCAAAAGCAAGCGGAACTGTCAGGGTCGAAATGTGTGCAGATTAGAAGCTGGGTGGCTTGAAGCTACCTTAGCAGAGGACATCACCCGGCAAAGCCGCTGTCTTATATCATCGGATAACTGCATGAATTTTTTCCATTCAGAAGATTCTTTTACACTACTGGCAGTTCGTAATGAAGAATCTAACTGCATTGATAAATATGATTCTCTTAATTTTTTGCACTTTTCATATATATCATCATCAATCAGGCCATCATTCAAAAGTGCATCTAACATATTTTCATGCAAAAAGCTAACAGCATCTACAGCAAATTCCTCAAACAACTTATATTCAATCATATCATCACGTTCCAAAAGAATATTGGATCCACATTCTTCTAATGTATTTTTAAATAGATCATATCGTTCCTCTATTGAGAGCATTTAATGAATTACCTCCACTCATAAATTATAGTTGCCTTATCTCCTGGAAGTGGTATGCTTCTGATGACTGTGGCCGGACGCTTTAAGAACTGCCAGTTTGTCTCCCGGTATTGAATCCGAGGGACGGCCGGGGGAATGGAATCCGGTTCCGGGGGACAGATCACCCGGCCGCCTCCCTCATGGGAAGAGAGCTTGTGGATCATCCTGAAATAACCTCCATCTATCCTTCCATGGACATAGAAGAGGCGGGTAAGAAACGGTTCACCTCTTACCCGCTTTCGACTGCAACTTGTTTGTCAGCTGTTACGTTTGTTTAACTTGTTTGTCAGCTGTTACGTTTGTTTAAGTTCTTCTGTGCAGTGGAAAGCATCAGCTTAATTCGGTTTAGCTGGTTGACCTCACTGGCTCCCGGATCGTAATCTACGGCGATCACATTTCCCTGGGGGTAGGCCTGCCGAAGCTCTTTTAGAACTCCCTTCCCAACAATGTGGTTGGGGAGACATCCAAATGGCTGAGCACAGATGATATTGTTCACGCCGCTGTGGAGAAGCTCCAGCATCTCCCCGGTAAGGAACCATCCCTCGCCTGTTTGATTCCCCAGAGATACAAAATCTTCAACCATGTTGGCCAGCTCATGGATGGGAGAGGGGGGCGTGAAATGCTTGCTGGCAATCAGCTCTTTGCGAGCAGTTTTGCGGAAGTATTCCAAAAGGGCAATGCCTGCATTACAGAATCTGGCGGTGGATTTTTTGGTTCCCAGATGCTCTGCTTTAAAGTTGGTATTGTAAAAGCTGTAAAGAAGGAAATCCATTAAATCAGGCATGACAGCCTGGGCTCCTTCTTTCTCTAGCAGATCCACCAGATGGTTGTTGGCAAGGGGAGAGAATTTTACCAGAATTTCTCCTACAATTCCTACCTTGGGTTTTTGGATATCCAGTCTGGGGAGGCGGTCGAACTCCCGAATGATCCCTTTTAGATTCCGGTTAAACTCCATCATGGATGCACTCTTTTTGGACAGGGAAGCGATGCATCTGGCTTTCCAGGCTGCATGAAGCTCATTGGCGCTTCCCGGTTGAGCTTCATAGGGGCGGGTGGCGTAGAGCACACGCATAAATACATCTCCGTACACAACCGCTTGCATGGCTTTGGTCAGCATGGGGATGGAAATACGGAAGCCGGGGTTGGTTTCCATTCCGTTTGCATTCACTGAAACAACGGGAATCTGATCCATTCCTGCTTTTTCTAAAGCTCTGCGTATAAAGCCTACATAGTTGGAGGCTCTGCAGCCTCCCCCTGTCTGTGACATGAGAATGGCTGTGTGGTCTAAATCATATGTTCCTGAAAGGAGGGCATCCATGACCTGACCGACTACAATTAGAGAAGGATAGCAGGCGTCATTGTTCACGTATTGGAGCCCTACATCCACTGCACTGCGGTTGTGGTTCTGAAGCACCTCAAGCTTATATCCAAAGGAGCGGATGGCAGGCTCTAAAAGGTCAAAGTGAATGGGTGACATCTGAGGACAGAGCAGGGTGTAATCCTTCTTCATCTGTTTGGTGAAGATCCTCCGGTTGTAGGTACTGGATACAATCTTGTGACTGTAATGCTTTTGATCTCTTACCCGGAGTGCTGCAATCAGGGAACGAATGCGTATGCGGGCAGCTCCCAGATTATTTACCTCGTCAATTTTAAGAACCGTATAGATTTTGCCGGAGTGAGTCAAAATATCCGCTACCTGATCGGTGGTCACTGCATCCAGTCCGCAGCCGAAGGAATTGAGCTGAATCAGATCCAGGTTTTCCTGGGTTTTTACAAAAGAAGCCGCCTTATAAAGTCTGGAGTGGTACATCCACTGGTCAGTGACCATAAGAGATCCTTCGGGTCGGGCTAAGTGAGAGACGGAATCTTCTGTAAGGACAGCAAAGCCATAGGAGGCAATTAAATCAGGAATACCATGGTGGATTTCAGGATCTATGTGATAGGGACGTCCTGCCAGAACAATCCCACGTCGTCCATGCTGCTTCATCCAGGCAAGGGTTTCTTCCCCTTTCCTCTTGGTATCTTCCCGGGAGGCCAGCAGCTCCTGCCATGCCTTATGGGCCGCTCCACGAATCTCAGATTCGGAGATCCCTGCTTCCTTGGTGAAGATCCTGACCAGTGTATCTGTAAGAATTGTTTCATTGGTGAATGCCATAAAGGGATTCATGAAGGTTACGTGCTCTGCCTCTAACTCCTCCACATTATTCTTAATATTCTCGGCATAGGAGGTAACCATAGGACAGTTATAATGGTTTCCTGCTTCCGGAATTTCATTCCGCTCATAAGGAATGCAGGGGTAGAAAATAAGCTTTACCCCCTGGTTTATCAGCCAGATTATATGACCGTGAACCAGTTTGGCAGGATAGCATTCCGACTCGCTGGGGATGGATTCAAGTCCCATTTCGTAAAGCTCTTTGGAGGATTGAGGGGACAGCACTACATGGTAGCGCAGGGTTTGAAAGAATACAGCCCAAAAGGGGAAGTTCTCATACATATTTAAAACTCTTGGGATTCCTATGGTTCCCCGATCTGCCTGATCCAGAGGGACAGGGGTATAGTCCAGCATACGGTGGTACTTGTAATCAAAAAGATTTGGAACAGTCTCTGTTGTTTTTTCCAGCCCAAGCCCCCTCTCACACCGATTGCCGGATACAAAGCGGCGTCCCCCTTCAAATTGGCTGATGGTGAGAACACAGTGGTTGTTACAGCTTTTGCACCGGGTCATAGAAGTGTGGTAGTTGAGGGCGATGATCTGATCCAGAGGCAGCATAGTAGTGTTGGTCTCCCCAGCCATATGATATCGCTCTCTGGCAATGAGAGCAGCTCCGAAGGCTCCCATGATCCCGGCTATATCAGGTCGTATGGCCTGACAGCCTGATACCTTTTCAAAGCTTCTGAGCACTGCATTGTTGTAGAAGGTTCCTCCCTGAACCACCACGTGGCTGCCCAGATCGGAGGGGTTGGTCAGTTTGATTACCTTAAATAGTGCATTTTTAATAACAGAGTAAGCCAGTCCTGCGGAAATGTCAGCTACCGTAGCTCCTTCCTTTTGCGCTTGCTTTACATTGGAGTTCATAAACACAGTGCACCGGGTTCCCAGATCCGTTGGATTTTTGGCAAAGAGGGCTTCTCTTGCAAAGTCCTCCACACGGTAGTTCAGACTTTTTGCAAAGGTTTCAATAAAGGAACCACATCCGGAGGAGCAGGCCTCATTGAGCTGAACGCTGTCCACAGTTCCTTCCTTAATTTTAATGCATTTCATGTCCTGTCCGCCAATGTCCAGAATGCAGTCCACTCTGGGTTCAAAGAAGGCAGCTGCATAGTAGTGAGAGATGGTTTCCACTTCCCCCTCATCCAGCATCAGGGCAGACTTTAAAAGAGCCTCCCCATAACCGGTAGAGCAGGAGTAGGCAATATGAGCATGCTCTGAAAGCTGCTTCCGGATCTCTTCCATGGCCTTTATGGTGGTGGCAAGGGGGCTTCCATTATTATTTTGGTAGAATCGGTATAGAAGGGTTCCGTCCTCCCCTACCACAGCCACCTTGGTGGTGGTGGATCCTGCGTCAATGCCCAGGTAGCAGTTTCCTTTATAGGAAGCCAGATCCTGGGACTTTACGCGGTTTCCTCCATGGCGGACGGAGAATTCTTCAAACTCAGCTTCACTCTGAAAGAGGGGTTCCATCCTCTTAACTTCAAAGTCCATACGGATTCCCAGGGAGAGCATTTGAATCATATCTTCCAGGGCAATGGAGCGCTGGCCTTTTTGTGGATTCATAGCAGCTCCGACAGCGGCAAAGAGATGAGCGTGTTCCGGGGAGATAATCTGCCCCTCTGTCAGATTGAGCGTGCGTATAAAGGCAGACTGAAGCTCCGGCAAAAAGTGAAGGGGGCCTCCTAAAAATGCTACATTTCCACGTATGGGCTTCCCGCAGGCCAGGCCGCTGATGGTCTGGTTTACCACTGCTTGAAAGATGGAGGCTGCTAAATCTTCTCTGGTGGCTCCCTCGTTCATCAGAGGCTGGATATCAGATTTGGCAAATACACCGCATCTGGCTGCAATGGGATAGATTGATTTGTAGTGTTTTGCGTATTCGTTCAGTCCGGTTGCGTCTGTTTGGAGAAGGGCGGCCATTTGGTCGATAAAAGAGCCGGTACCCCCTGCACAGATTCCATTCATCCTCTGATCGATCCCGTTGGTAAAGTAGATGATCTTGGCATCCTCTCCACCCAGCTCAATGGCTACATCGGTCTGGGGGGCGTAGTCTTTTAAGGAGGAAGCCACAGCTACTACCTCCTGAACAAAGGGTGCATTCAAATGAGAGGATAAGGTAAGTCCTCCAGAGCCTGTGATCACAGGGATGACAGTCGCTGACCCTGTCTGCACAAGGGCTTTTTTTAAAAGTCCGGCAAGGGTTTCCTGAATATTGGCATAATGGCGCTCATAATCGGAGAATATAATTGTATGGTTGCTGTCCAACAAAGCGATTTTAACCGTTGTGGAACCAATATCAATTCCAAGTGTTAAGGTAGTATGTACATTCATATATGTAGGGTTGTACCCTGGCCTCCTTTGTGACTGACAGACAGCTCTGCCTGACAAGTTATTTTTTCCATGATATTATAATTTTATGGTAAAAACTGTGATTTATGCAACATGTTTAAGGTTGGATTTTGACACTAAACCAGAGTTTAGCATAGATTAGGTAGGAATACAATCAGGCCGGGGTGTTAAAAAAATGTGAAGGTTTTCAATGGAAAGGGGATGGCCGGAAGATTCTGACAGGGGAGTAAAATATTATTTTTATAAAAAATGCCAGTCTATTTCATTTGACAAACGGCCGGGCAATCACTATAATTGACTAAGTGTAAAATTAGGATGGGGGAGAATTGGCATGATACGGATTTTTAAAACCGAAGATGGTTCGATGCATGAAAAAGAAGAGATGCAGCCAGGCTGCTGGATTGCGTTAACCAACCCTACGGCTTCTGAAATCATGGACGTTGCAGATGCCTGCAATATAGATGCTGACCATATAAAGGCTCCTCTGGATGAGGAAGAGCGCTCCCGTATCGAAGTGGAAGACGAGTATACGCTGGTTCTGGTGGATATTCCCTCTACAGAGGAGCGCAGCGGCAAGGACTGGTTTGTCACTATCCCTATGGCAATCATTATGACAAATGATGTGCTGATTACCGTTTGCCTGGAGGAGACTCCGGTTCTGACTTCTTTTATGGATGGGCGTGTGAGAGATTTTCATACTTTCATGAAGACACGGTTCATTTTGCAGATCCTTTATAAAAATGCAACCCAGTATCTGCAGTATTTGCGGATCATTGACAAGAAAAGCGAAGTGATTGAGCGCAAACTCCACCAGTCCCAGAAGAATGAAGAATTGATTGAGCTTTTGGAGTTGGAGAAATCCCTGGTTTATTTTACCACCTCCCTCCGTTCCAACGAGGTGGTTTTGGAGAAGCTTCTGAGGACAGAAAAGATTAAGAAATACCCGGAGGACACAGATCTTTTGGAGGATGTAATTGTAGAGAATAAGCAGGCCATTGAGATGGCCAACATTTACAGCGGTATCCTGAGCGGAACCATGGATGCATTTGCCTCAGTCATTTCCAACAACTTGAATATTGTCATGAAATTTCTGGCAACCGTTACCATCGTGATGTCGATTCCGACTATGGTGGCAAGCTTTTATGGAATGAATGTGAGCTCCGGCGGAATGCCCTTTGCAGACAGTCCGTATGGGTTCGCCATTGTGCTGGGATTTGCCCTGGCTTTATCTTTGCTTGTGGCCTACATTTTTAATAAGAAGGATTTGTTTTGAGGCAGCCTCAGATGCCGGCGGTTCTGGATCATAAGGAGTATACATGAATTTTTTGAAGAAATTTGAGAAAAAACTGGAATCCTACGGGATTAGTGGGATCATGAATTATGTGATTGGTATGCAGATCCTGGGTATTGTGTTATATCTGCTTGTGCCTAATTTTGTGTTTAACTATCTGATACTGAACCCTGCCGCTATTATGAAGGGGCAGATATGGAGGATCTTTACCTTCTTTATCTATCCCCCGGCTTTTACAGAGGGATCCCCTATGAGCTTTGTGCTGTTTAATGCTCTGGCCTTGTATTGTATCCGAATCTTTGGAATGGTGGTAGAGCAGGTCTGGGGGAAGTTCAGGTTTAACTGCTACATTCTATTTGGAGTGATTCTGAATGTTGCAGTTTCTTTAATCGCTTACAAGGTATTTGGGCTGTTTTTGTGGCTTACACCTATTTATCTGGTGTATTCCTTTTTCTTTGTGTTTGCTCTGATGTTTCCGGAGTCCCAGATGCTTCTGATGATGGTAATTCCTGTGAAGGCCAAATGGCTGGCAGCAGGTGAGGCAGTCATCTATATCTACAGCTATGTACAAGGCGGACTGAATACAAGAGCGGAGATCTTGGTGTGCCTGGTTCATATGATGATCTTCTTTGCCTGGATGACTTTGGCAGGAGATACCGGCTACAGGCAGAAGAGGCGCCAGAAGGAGTTCCGGAAGAAGATCAGGCCTATGACTTCTGTAAGGCTTGGTCACAAGTGTGCAGTCTGCGGGCGCACCGATCAGGACAGTCCTGGAATGGAATTCAGATTCTGTTCAAAATGTGAAGGCAGCTATGAGTACTGTACGGATCATTTATATACCCACACCCACGTGAAAGAGCCGAATTCTGAAACTAAGTAGAAGACCGGCATTTCCTATAATTTATACATCACTGTGATCGTTTATGGAGGAGTAAAATGAAAAAAACCAAAATTATTTGTACCATGGGTCCTAACACCAATGACAAGAGCCTTCTGATGGAGCTGGCTAAAAACGGCATGGATGTAGCCCGTTTTAACTTTTCTCACGGAGACTATGACGAGCATCTGGGACGTCTGGAGCTGTTAAGGGAAGTGAGAAGGGATTTGGATGTTCCTGTTGCAGCGCTTCTGGATACTAAGGGGCCGGAGATTCGTACCGGACAGTTAAAGGATGGAAAAAAGGTTGTATTAAAAGAGGGACAGGCTTATACCCTTACTACCAGAGAACGGATTGGTGATGATACCATTGGATATATTAATTATGATGGTCTGAATTCAGACGTGGCGCCGGGCAATAAGATCCTGATTGATGATGGGCTGATTGAGCTGGATGTTGTGGAAGTGAAGGATACAGAGATTGTCTGCACCGTAGTGAACGGTGGTGAGCTGGGAGAGAGAAAAGGCGTGAATGTGCCAAATGTAAAGATTAAGCTTCCGGCTCTCACTGATAAGGACAAGGAGGATATCTGCTTTGGTATTAAGCATGGATTCGATTTCATAGCAGCTTCCTTTGTGCGCACCGCAGACTGCATCCGGGAGATCAAGGCAATGCTGGAGGAGCAGGGCTCCAGTATGAAGATCATAGCCAAGATCGAGAATGCAGAGGGAATCGAAAATCTGGACGAGATCATTGAGGTGGCAGACGGAATCATGGTTGCCAGAGGAGATATGGGTGTGGAAATCCCTGCTGAACAGGTTCCCCACATTCAGAAGAAGATTATCCGCAAGTGCAATGAGACTTGTAAAACAGTTATAACAGCCACCCAGATGCTGGATTCCATGATTCGCAACCCAAGGCCAACCAGAGCTGAGGTGACAGACGTGGCAAATGCTATCTATGACGGTACCGATGCAGTGATGCTTTCCGGAGAGACTGCCATGGGCAAATATCCGGTCGAAGCTCTTAAAATGATGGTCTCCATTGCGGAGGAGACAGAGTCCCATCTGGATTATGCAGCTTATCGCCAGAGGAAGGTAAGCGAGGAGAATATGAAGAATATTTCCAATGCAGTTTGCTTTGCCTCTGTGTCCACCGCCCATGCGCTGGAGGCTGATGTGGTGATCGCGCCGTCAATTACAGGCTTTACCACTCAGATGCTTTCCAAATGGAGACCTGGCGCAAGGATTATCGGTATGTCCCCAAGTATGGCGACTGTACGTCAGATGCAGCTTCAGTGGGGGGTTGTGCCTGTATGGTCACGAAGGGCTGAGTCCACGGATGAGCTGATTGAAAACTCCATAGAGGAATTGAAGAAGAGAGGGTTTGTCACATCTGGAGAGCTGGCTGTCATTACAGCGGGAGTGGTTACCTATGCGAGACGTCATGAGGAAGCCACACAGACAAATATCATGAGGGTAATCGGCATTGAGTAGGAAATAGCCTGAGGACCCCAATAAAATCAAAAAATGCTGGACAAAGAAGTCTGCCAGGGAGTACAATAATCCGCAAGGATGGGATCTCTGGCAGGCTTTTATATTTTTACATTTTGGAAAGAGAGGGAGAAAGAACTGTGGATAAGAAACCGTTTGTAACACTGGAGAAATTAAAAGAGATTGAAAAGACCTATCCCACCCCCTTTCACATTTATGATGAAAAGGGGATCCGGGAGAATGCTGCAAGGTTAAAGGAGGCATTTGCCTGGAATAAAGGGTATAAGGAGTATTTCGCAGTAAAGGCTACCCCCAATCCCTTTCTCCTTAAGCTGTTTAAGGAGATGGGGTGTGGAGTGGACTGTTCTTCCATGACAGAGCTGATGATGTCCAAAGCCTGTGGATTTGAAGGTCATGAGATTATGTTTTCCTCCAATGACACTCCTTTGGAGGAGTTCGCCTACGCTCAGGAGCTTGGGGCTATCATTAATCTGGATGACATCACCCATATTCAGTGTCTGGAGCAGACGCTTGGCTATCTTCCTGAGACGATTAGCTGTCGGTTTAATCCGGGGGGGCTGTTTAAGATCAGTAATGACATTATGGATAATCCGGGGGACTCCAAGTATGGTCTCACCACGGAGCAGATGTTTGAAGCGTTCAGGCTATTAAAGGAAAAGGGTGTTAAGAAGTTCGGAATTCATTCCTTCCTTGCCAGCAATACGGTGACCAACGAATATTACCCTATGCTGGCTAAGCTTCTGTTTGAGCTGGCAGTGAAGCTGAGGGAGGAGACAGGAGCTCATATTACCTTTATTAATCTGTCAGGTGGTATCGGGATCCCCTACTACCCGGATCAGGAGGCCAATGACATTAGGGTGATTGGAGAGGGGGTTCGCAAGGTATATGAGGAAGTTCTGGTTCCGGCCGGGATGGGTGATGTGGCTCTCTGCACAGAGCTTGGCCGTTTTATGATGGGGCCTTATGGGGGGCTTGTTACAAAGGCTATCCACGAAAAACACATTCACAAAGAATATGTGGGAGTGGATGCCTGCGCTGTCAACCTGATGCGCCCCGCCATGTATGGAGCCTATCATCACATTACTGTGATGGGGAAGGAGGATGCTCCCAGAGATCACAGGTACGATATAGTAGGATCCCTGTGTGAGAACAATGATAAATTTGCCATTGACCGAATGCTGCCAGAGGTGGAGAAAGGGGATCTGCTCTTTATCCATGATACAGGAGCCCATGGATTTGCCATGGGATATAATTACAATGGAAAGCTAAAGTCAGCAGAGCTGCTATTAAAAGAGGATGGTTCAGTAAAAATGATTCGCCGGGCAGAAACCCCCGGAGACTACTTTGCCACCTTTGACTTTTGTGATGTAATGAAACCCTTCATTTAGAAAGATAAAAGCCCTGGTAAGAGAAGCACTCAGTCTGCTTCTGCCAGGGTTTTTCTTTCCTGATTGGGGAGAGGGACAGGCCTGTGTGGGGAAGAATAACTTCTCGGAATCTCAACGAATGAGATTCTAACTGAAAATTGATAACTAAATATCGTACAGGAAAAGAAATTTGAGAAAAATGGACATAAACATTGGACATAGTGAGCACGACAAACGCATGAATGAACAGACTATGAACAAGTTCGTAATAAGAGATACTT
>MJGMH2__coassemble_868_pt1 | contig 48284 bp, 39 predicted proteins | sample MJGMH2__metabat2_low_PE_014 | metagenome-assembled genome bin MJGMH2
TTGGGGTTCGTTGGTTTCTTCGGTTTCAATATGTGGTTTTGAAGGTATGTGGGTTGTTAAAAATATGCTTGAAATTATGTAACAGATATTGTATAATTATTTAGCTGGCATAGATAGCAATCGAATGTACTAACATTCCTCGATAGCTCAGTCGGTAGAGCACGCGGCTGTTAACCGCGCTGTCGTAGGTTCAAGTCCTACTCGGGGAGTTTTAGTGGGGATTTATAATGACCACTAGCTTTAGGAAGGCCCCATGGTCAAGCGGTTAAGACATCGCCCTTTCACGGCGGTAACACGAGTTCGAATCTCGTTGGGGTCATTTGAACGTATAAGGTTCATTTCTTTGATATGCCGATGTGGCTCAATTGGCAGAGCAGCTGATTTGTAATCAGCAGGTTATCGGTTCGAGTCCGATCATCGGCTTTTACTGTAATACAGTAGATAATTAAACTATATAGTTCGGACCTTTAGCTCAGTTGGTTAGAGCAACCGGCTCATAACCGGTCGGTCCTGGGTTCAAGTCCCCGAAGGTCCACTCTTCCTAAACTAAAGTATTTGATGGAACTATATAATCTAATGGCCCGGTGGCTCAGCTGGTTAGAGCGCCGCCCTGTCACGGCGGAGGTCGACGGTTCGAATCCGTTCCGGGTCGTTTGCATTTTATGATGCGATACAATTTATAAACAATGTGGGGTCTTAGCTCAGCTGGGAGAGCATCTGCCTTACAAGCAGAGGGTCACAGGTTCGAGCCCTGTAGGCCCCATTTTCGTTTTGCGGGTGTGGTGGAATAGGCAGACACAAGGGACTTAAAATCCCTCGGTAGCAATACCGTGCCGGTTCAAGTCCGGCCACCCGCATTGCAATAAGGTTCTGATACTGAAAGGTGTTGGAACTTTTCTTATAATCATATTTGTTCTGCGGCTATGGTGGAATTGGCAGACACGATGGGTTTAGGTCCCATTGGGAGACCGTGCAGGTTCGAGTCCTGTTAGCCGCATGATATGGGAATGCTGCAAAATGAAACTTACATTTTGCAGCATTCCTATCTTTTATTATGGCTCTAAGTCAACTTTTGGATGGGGGTTGCCAGAACCCGATTCTAATTGGGCTTATAGCTTGCTTGTTAGAACCTTAAATTTGAACGATCAGGTTGCTAAATGCAGTCAGTTAGAAGAGGAATAATCGAATCCAGCTTAGCTTTTAATACCCCTTCGAGAGTTATAACTTGTTCCAGTGTAGCCTGAACGGAAGTATCAATAGCAACTAGAACTTCGTGATCGCTATAGGACGATACAACTTTGTTTATTTTAGCGCATTCAGCGTTGAGTATGCAGGCGATGGCCTCTTCTTCATGAGCAATGGAGGCAGCAATTTCCACTATGGTTGGGCATGGGCAGCTCCTTGGGCAAAGTAAACTTCTTTCATCCATCATTTTTGTTATCCCCTTTCTTATCTCATTGAGATAATAATAAGATATGGACAAGATGAAAATGTGTGACAACCTGTGGGTATGAAAATTATGATTGACCAAAAACAGTGGAAAGAAAGTCCTAAAACCAATTTAAAGCAGCGATTATATTAAAAGTTCTTGAATAATATCAAAATATTTTGATGTTTATTTGAAAAACTAAGGATAGTGTGATATATTGGACAAAGAAAATAAGGTACTTGATGCAAGGAGGAACCAATGAAAGGGATTATACTTGCCGGAGGAAGTGGAACGCGTCTCTATCCTCTGACGAAGGTAACGTCGAAGCAGCTGCTTCCAATTTACGATAAGCCGATGATATACTATCCCCTGTCTGTGCTGATGAATGCAGGAATCAGGGATATTCTGATTATCTCCACACCGGATGATACCCCAAGATTTGAAGCTCTTTTGGGAGATGGCCATCCCTTTGGAATTAATCTGTCCTATGCGGTTCAGCCAAGTCCTGATGGTTTGGCTCAGGCCTTTCTGATTGGGGAAGAGTTTATAGGAGAAGATTCTGTGGCCATGGTTCTGGGGGACAACATTTTCCATGGGCAGGGACTGACCAAGCGCTTGAAGGCAGCAGCAGACAAGGAGAGGGGAGCCACTGTCTTTGGATATTATGTGGATGACCCGGAGCGGTTTGGCATTGTGGAATTTGACAGGAATGGAAAGGCTGTTTCCATTGAGGAGAAGCCTGAGAATCCCAAATCCAACTACTGTGTAACAGGACTGTATTTTTATGACAACCGGGTGGTGGAGTATGCTAAGAGCCTGAAGCCTTCTGCAAGAGGGGAGCTGGAGATCACAGATTTGAACCGGATTTACCTGGAGAAGGGGGAGCTGGATGTGATTCTTCTGGGACAGGGCTTTACCTGGCTGGATACGGGAACGCACGAGTCTTTGGTGGAAGCGACCAACTTTGTAAAGACAGTGGAGACTCACCAGCACCGCAAGATCGCCTGCCTGGAGGAGATCGGCTATCTTAGTGGGTGGATTACCAGGGAGCAGGTGGTAGAGACCTATGAGGTTCTGAAGAAGAATCAGTATGGCAAATATTTAAAGGACGTACTGGACGGAAGGTATATGGACAAGCTTTACAATTAAAAATGCGTATAGCAAAGGAGCAGCAAGATGAAGATGATTGTTACCGGTGGAGCCGGTTTTATTGGGAGCAATTTTGTACACCATATGGTAAATAAGTACCCTGAATATCAGGTGATTAACCTGGATTTACTCACCTATGCGGGGAATCTTGAGAATTTGAGGCTGGTGGAGGACAAGGCAAACTATCAGTTTGTAAAGGGGGATATTGCAGACAGAGATTTTGTCTTTGATTTGTTTGAGAAGGAAAAACCGGATATGGTGGTCAACTTTGCGGCAGAGAGCCACGTGGATCGCTCGATCACCGATCCGGAACGCTTTGTAAGAACCAATGTAATGGGAACCACCACTCTTCTGGATGCATGCCGCACCTATGGTATTAAGCGTTACCATCAGGTGTCGACTGATGAGGTGTACGGGGATCTTCCCCTGGATCGGCCGGATCTTTTCTTCACGGAGGAGACGCCTCTTCACACCTCCAGCCCTTATTCCTCCTCTAAGGCCGGCGGAGATCTGTTTGTGTTGGCGTATCACAGAACCTATGGACTGCCTGTGACTGTGTCCCGCTGTTCCAATAACTATGGGCCGTACCATTTCCCAGAGAAGCTGATTCCTCTTATGATCAGTCGGGCCTTGGCAGATGAGGAGCTTCCTGTCTATGGAAAGGGCGAGAATGTGCGAGACTGGCTTCACGTGTCAGATCATTGCCAGGCCATTGATTTGATTCTCCACAATGGCAGGGAGGGTGAGGTTTACAATATAGGCGGACATAATGAGAGAACCAACCTGGAAGTGGTAAGAACCATATTAAAGGCTCTGGATAAGTCCGAGGACCTGATCCGATTTGTCACCGATCGACCGGGACATGACATGCGCTATGCCATTGACCCCACTAAGATGGAGAGGGAATTGGGGTGGAAGCCTCAGTATAATTTTGATACAGGGATTGCCCAGACCATCCGGTGGTATCTGGATCATCAGGATTGGTGGAAGAATATATTGAGCGGTGAGTACAGCAATTATTTTGATAAAATGTACGGCAGCCGTCTGTAATCTGATAAAGCCCGTACTGTGCCAGAGGGAGTCTTAGCGCTGTCTCCGGCATCTATGGGCAGTGTTTTGGGGGAGATTTGGCTCTGATGAGGGAGGCGTGGCAGGAAGCGCTGACTGAATTGGAGCCAAATCTTCCATAAAGGGCAGCTGGAAGAAGGATGGATCCAGACTGTTAGGGATCTGTGTTTAAGAAAGGAAGCATTGCATATGAAAGTGTTGGTAACAGGAGCCAAAGGGCAGTTGGGCAAAGACGTGATGAAGGAACTTGAGCGCCAGGGCTTGACAGGAATCGGAGTGGACATAGATGAGATGGACATCACCAATGGGGATGCCTGCAAGACTGTGATCACAGAGACAAATCCAGAGGCAGTGATTCACTGTGCGGCATATACTGCAGTAGATGCTGCTGAAGATAATGTGGAGCTGTGCCGGAAGATCAATGCAGAAGGAACCAGGAACATTGCAAAGGTCTGCAAGGATCTGGATATAAAGATGATGTACATCAGTACAGATTACGTATTTAACGGCAAAGGAGAGCGTCCATGGGAGCCGGATGACTCCAGAGAGCCTATCAATGTTTATGGTTTAACTAAATATGAGGGAGAGATCAGCGTAGAGCAGAATCTGGAGAAGTATTTTATCGTCCGGATTGCCTGGGTATTCGGTCTGGGAGGAAAGAATTTTGTAAAGACTATGTTGAGCTTAGGTAAGGAGAGAGAGGAGCTTTCCGTGGTGGAGGATCAGGTGGGATCCCCTACCTACACTTATGATCTGTCTCGTCTTTTGGTAGATATGATTCAGACAGAGAAATACGGCCGTTATCATGCTACGAATGAGGGAGAATGCAGCTGGTACCAGTTTGCAAAGGAAATATTCCGCCAGGCGGGGATGGAGCAGGTAAAAGTAAATCCTGTGAGCTCGGATGTGTTTGGTTCCAGAGCCAAGCGTCCTGAGAATAGCCGTATGAGCAAGGTCAAGCTGAAAGAGAATGGATTTGTGCCTCTGCCTTCCTGGCAGGAGGCGCTGGGCAATTACCTTACGGTGCTGAGGGAAGAGGGTATTTTATAGATAAGGGATCAGGGAGGATATAGGCAATGGGAAAATATTTTGGAACAGACGGCTTTCGAGGGGAGGCCAACGTGGATTTGACAGTGGAGCACGCTTACAAGGTAGGGCGTTTTCTGGGGTGGTATTATGGACAGAAGTCTCCGGATGAGCGGTGCAGAATCGTCATCGGTAAGGACACCAGAAGAAGCAGCTACATGTTTGAGTATTCACTGGTAGCAGGTCTCACAGCTTCGGGGGCGGATGTGTATTTACTCCATGTAACAACAACACCTAGCGTATCCTACGTAGTGCGTACTGAGGAGTTCAACTGTGGGATCATGATATCTGCCAGCCATAATCCTTACTACGATAACGGAATTAAGGTGATCAATGAAAGGGGAGAGAAGCTGGAGGAGCCGGTCATTTTGGAAATTGAGCGCTATCTGGATGGCGAGAGGGAAGAGCTGCCTCTGGCTGGGAGAGATAAAATCGGCCGCACTGTGGATTTTGCGGCAGGAAGAAACCGCTACATTGGCTACCTGATTTCCATTGCCACCCGCTCTTTTAAAAATATGAAGGTGGCTCTGGACTGCTCTAATGGAAGCGCTTCTGCTATTGCGAAGAATGTATTTGATGCTCTGGGAGCGGAAACCCACGTGATAAACAACGATCCCAATGGACTGAATATTAACACCGACTGTGGATCCACTCATATTGAACATCTTCAGAAGTTCGTTTTGGAGAAGAAATGTGATCTGGGCTTTGCTTATGATGGGGATGCTGACCGGTGCATTGCAGTGGATGGAAGGGGTCAGGTGGTGGACGGAGATGTGATTATGTACATCTGCGGTAAATATATGAAGGAGCAGGGAACTCTGTTTAACAATACAGTTGTCACCACCGTTATGTCCAATTTTGGTCTGTATAAGGCCTTTGACAGGGATGGAATTTCCTACGAAAAGACGGCGGTGGGAGATAAGTATGTGTATGAAAATATGGCGGCTACCGGTCACTGCTTAGGGGGGGAACAGTCCGGGCACATCATTTTCAGCAAGCATGCCACCACGGGAGATGGGATCCTTACCTCCTTAAAGGTGATGGAGGTAGTGCTGGAGAAGAAGCAGCCTCTGGAAAAGCTGGCCTCGGAGGTGGAGATTTATCCTCAGGTTCTTAAGAATGTCCGGGTAAAGGATAAGAGGGAAGCCCAAGATGACCTGGCAGTTCAGGCAGAGGTGGAAAAGGCAGCTCAGAGTCTGGGGAGGGATGGAAGAATTCTTCTGCGGCAATCTGGTACGGAGCCTGTGGTTCGGGTTATGGTGGAAGCCTCTGATATGGAGACTTGCAATCAGCATGTGGATCGGGTGATTCAGGTGATGAAGGCTCAGGGACACTGTGTGTAGACAGTGCAATAAAGAAAATAGTTTAGTTCCGGTGGATGGCCTCCGGGACTTTCCCTGTTTATGTGAGAAATAGGTGGGGAATCCTGTGAAGGGGCGTGCTTTTGTCTGACTGAGATGAAAGGCAGAGGCTGCCGGATGGACAGGTTTTAGGAGGATGGATTGTGAATCATCAAAGATACAAACGAGCTCCGGTAGTCAATTTTCCAGAGCGGACATGGCCGGGGAGGGAGATTGTGAAAGCGCCCATATGGTGCAGCGTGGATCTGAGAGATGGAAATCAGGCTCTTGTGGAACCCATGGCAGTGGAAGCGAAGGTGGAGATGTTTAACCTGCTTGTTAAGCTTGGGTTTCGGGAGATTGAGGTGGGTTTCCCGTCTTCCTCCCGGATTGAATACGATTTTCTGCGCACTCTGGTGGAGCGAAGGCTGATCCCGGATGAGGTGGAGATTCAGGTGTTGGTACAGTGCCGGGAGCATTTGATCAGGAGAACCTTCCAGGCCTTAGAGGGAGTGAAGAAGGCCATTGTACATATTTATAATCCTACCTCTGCCCTGCAAAGAGATGTGGTGTTCCACAAAAATAAGGAGGAGATTAAGGCGATCGCTGTGACTGGAACTAAGCTGGTGCAGCGATATGCATCCCAGTGCCGGACGCAGGTTCGTCTGGAGTACTCGCCGGAGAGCTTTACCGGTACAGAGCTGGAATTTGCTCTGGATGTTTGCAGTGAAGTTTATGAGACATGGGGGGCGGACAGGGAAGATCCTGTGATCATCAATCTTCCTGCCACTGTGGAGATGACCACTCCCAATGTATATGCAGATCGAATTGAGTGGATGCACAGCCATTTTCATAACAGAGAGGGGATTATTTTAAGCGTGCACCCTCATAATGACAGAGGGGAAGGGGTTGCCGCCACTGAGCTGGCTCTTCTTGCAGGAGCAGATCGGGTGGAGGGCACATTGTTCGGTAATGGGGAGAGGACTGGCAATGTGGATCTTTTGACGGTTGCTTATAATATGTTTTCCCAGGGAATTGACCCTGAGCTTAACCTGGAACAGATCGGTGAGATTTCAGAGATTTATCAACGGTGTACCGGGATGGATATTCCTCCCAGACATCCCTATGCAGGTGACCTGGTATTTACTGCCTTTTCCGGCTCCCATCAGGATGCCATCAACAAGGGGATTCAGGCGCTTCATGAGAGAAAGAGCTCCTACTGGGAGGTGCCTTACCTTCCCATCGATCCCAGGGATATTGGCAGGGAGTACGAGCCTGTGGTGCGGATCAACAGCCAGTCCGGAAAGGGAGGGGTGGCTTTTGTGCTGGATAGCTTCTACGGTTTTAAGCTTCCCAGGGGAATGCACAAGGAGTTTGCAGATGTGATTCAGAATATCTCTGAGCAGAAGGGAGAGGTTGCACCTGAGGAGATTATGGAAGCGTTTAAAAAGAACTACCTGGATCGGAAGGAGCCAATCCATTTTTCCAGATGCCATATTACTGATACAGAGACAGACAAAGGAGAGTGTTCCACAGGGGTTAGACTTGTCTATACAGATCAGGGGATGGAGAAATGGGTTCAGGGGGTTGGAAATGGACCCATTGATGCAGTCCAGAGAGGGCTGGAGGAGGCTCTGGGTATCCGAATTAAGGTGTTAGATTACACGGAGCACGCTTTGTCATCCGGATCGGGAGCTCAGGCGGCTTCCTACATCCACCTGGTGGATCAGGAAAGTGGAAAGGCCACCTATGGGGTTGGGATCAGCTCCAACATTACAAGAGCATCGATCCGAGGTATTTTCAGCGCAGTTAACCGGTTGTTTTATTAATCCGGACAGAAAAGGGGGAGTTTTTATGGATGGAGAGAGGGGCTGCAGCGATAAAGGTCTGAGTGGAACCGAGCTAAAGGGAATGGCTATGGTCTTTATGCTGGTGGATCACATAGGGGCGGTGATTCTCTTTTATATGGGACCTTATTGGGCCTATCTGGGCTGCCGTATGATTGGAAGACTGGCCTTTCCCATGATCTGCTTTTTTCTGACAGAGGGGTTTATTCATACAAGAGACAGGAGAAACTACTGTTTGAGGATGGCGGTATTTGCTGTGATATCGGAGATTCCCTTTGATTTGGCAGTGAGAAACCGGCTGTCCTGGGATTCCCAGAACGTCTTTTTTGAGCTGTTGGCAGGATTGATAGTTCTCCAGGGACTTAGGAAGGCAGAGGGATATTTTGATATGCGCAGAAGTGTTTGCAGGGCTCTCGCTCTGGGAGGCGGATGTCTTGTGGCCTGGGCCATAAGAGCTGACTACAGCTATGGAGGGATTCTATTGATGTCAACCTATTATCTTTTGCGGGAGCAAAGATTGTCCCGTTTGCTGTCCGGAAGTGTGCTGGCAGGGATCGATTCTCTGAACGTGACCTGGGGAGCCGGGGCTTTGTCACTGGTACCATTGTATTTTTACAATGGAAGCCGTGGGAAGGGCTTTGGAAATGGAAGGGGTAAGTATTTGTTTTATTGGTTTTACCCGGTGCATTTGCTGATACTCTTTGGTGTTCGTCGGCTGTTTTTGGGGATTCCGGTAATGTAATTTTGGTATAATTTGGAAAATGAGGAGGATTTGTCTATGAAGAAATATGACTATATATTGGTAGGAAGCGGACTGTATGCAGGAGTGATTAGCTGGTATGCAAGGAAGAAGGGGAAGACCTGTCTGGTGGTGGAGAAGCGGGATCACCTGGGAGGCAATGTATACTGCGAGGATGTAAAGGGAATTCATGTGCATAAATATGGGGCTCATATTTTCCACACAAGCAACAGGAAGGTGTGGGACTTTGTAAATGGTCTTACAGAGTTTAATCGCTATACCAATAGTCCGGTGGCAAATTATAAGGGGCAGATGTACAATCTTCCTTTTAATATGAATACCTTCAGTAAGCTTTGGGGAGTCTCTACTCCTGCTGAGGCAAGGGCTGTGATCCACAAACAGAGGGAGGAGATAACAGGCCGGCCAAGGAACCTGGAGGAGCAGGCTGTGAGTCTGGTGGGAAGGGAGCTGTATGAAACTCTGATTAAGGGTTATACAGAGAAGCAGTGGGGCAGAGATTGCAGGGATCTGCCTGCCTTTATTATCAAGCGGATTCCGGTGCGATATACCTATGATAATAATTATTTTAACGATTCCTACCAGGGTATTCCTGTGGGGGGGTATAATGTGATGATTGAGAAGCTTTTTGAGGGCTGTGATATGGAACTGGGAGTGGATTACCTGGAACAGAAGGAGTATTACGACAGCTTGGGAGAAACGGTGATCTACACAGGCACCATTGACGCCTACTTTGGATATCGGTTTGGAAAGCTGGAGTACAGGAGCCTGCGGTTTGAGTCGGATCTCTATGAGGAGGAGAATCACCAGGGTGTGGCAGTGGTAAATTATACGGATCGGGAGATTCCTTATACGAGAACCATTGAGCACAAGCATTTTGAGTTCGGCACTCAGCCGGATACGGTGGTCACAAGGGAATATCCCGTGGATTGGGAGGAAGGGATGGAGCCCTACTATCCGGTGAATGATGAGAAGAATCAGGCTCTCTATCAACAGTACGCCAGTCTGGCTGAGAGCCGGCCGGATGTGATCTTTGGCGGAAGGCTGGGGGAATATAAATATTATGATATGGATAAGGTGATTGAGTCTGCCATGAAAACGGCGGAGGAGCGGTTGGGACTGTAGGATGTGTTTTTATGGTGTGGTTTCTGAGAGAAATGGTGGAACAGGCGGAAATATATAGGGTTGGAGAGAAATGATGAAGGGTTTGAGAGAACATTTATTATACAGGGGAACAAACCTGGAACGGCAGAATGTGGTTTGGAATGTTGCGGGGAGCTTTGTTTATGCATTTGCCAGCATGGTTTTGTCTTTTCTGGTGATACGGCTGGCCGGAGAGGCTCAGGGGGGGATCGTTTCCTTTGGATTTTCTACCCTGGGTCAGCAGATGTTTATTGTGGCTTATTTTGGGCTTAGACCCTTCCAGATCACGGATCTGACAGGAGAGTATTCCTTTGGGGATTATCTGGCTCACAGAAGGCTTACCTGTTTTGGAGCAGTGGCATCCGGGGCTGTATTTCTTGCCTTCATGAAGGGGACGGGGCAGTACAGTCCGGAGAAATCCCTGATTCTTATTTCTCTTGTAATATACAAGGTAATAGATGGGTATGCTGATGTGTATGAGTCGGAGTTTCAGCGTCAGGGCAGTCTGTACCTGACAGGGAAATCCAACTTTTTTCGGACGATTTTGTCAATCGGCTCCTTTCTGATTGGATTGGCAGCCCTGGGGAATTTACTTTTAGCCTGCGTGGTGGCGGTGGCAGCCCAGATATTAGGGGTGGCTCTCTTTAATCTGGATGTGATCCACGCTCTTTCAGGTGTTAAATGGAAGAGGGGAGAAGGGCAGATGTGGCGGTTGTTTTGCAGCGCCAGCTTCCTTTTCGTTTCGGCTTTTTTGGATTTTTATGTATTTTCGTCAGCCAAATATGCCATTGATAGAAGAATGAATGATGGAGCTTCCGGGTATTTTAACTTGATTTTTATGCCAACCTCTGTTATTTATATGGTAGCAAACTTTGTAATTCGCCCCTTTCTCACAAAGCTTTCGTCTTTGTGGGGGGAGGGAAGCCTGGAACCGTTTAAGAGAGAGCTTCTTCGAATTGGGGGAATAATTCTGGGGCTGACCGTTTTGGCAGTGGGAGCTTCTGTTCTTTTGGGATACCGGGTGCTGTCTGTGATGGAGCAGATACTGGGAGCAGAGCATCTGGGAATGCTAAGACCCTATTATGTCCCCTTTCATATGATTGTGCTGGGGGGAGGGTTTTATGCTCTGGCAAATCTTATGTATTACGCTCTGGTGATTATGCGCAGGCAGAAGGCTATTTTCATCGTGTATCTGGGAGGGTCTGTGCTGGCTGTTTTTTTATCAGACGCTCTGGTGTCAAACTTTGGTATTTTTGGCGGGGCAGGCTGCTACCTGCTGTTGATGATAGGGTTGGTTTTAGGATTCGGAGCATTTACAGTCAGATCATTTCAGAAGGAAAAAAAGGAGTATATGGGTCATGGAGGAAGAGAAGAGCAGAGTGACAGAGGGCAGGTATTCTAAGAGAGTGGACGTGATTATTCCCACCTACAGACCGGGAAGGAAGTTTTCCAGACTTTTGAAAATGCTGGAGCTTCAGACCTATCCCATCAGGAAAATCATCGTAATAAACACGGAGAAAGCCTACTGGAATGAGAAGGGCTTTGAGGACATTCCTAATCTGGAGGTGCATCATATTACCAAGGGGGAGTTTGATCACGGGGGAACCAGAAATAAAGGCGCAAAGTACAGCAGAGCAGAGATTATGGTGTTTATGACAGATGATGCAGTGCCGGCAGATGAGCGTTTGCTTGAGAAGCTGGTGGAAGCCTTTGAGAAACGTGGCCCTTTGGGGGAGTCGGTGATTATGGCTTATGCACGTCAGCTGCCTGAGAAGGACTGCGGGATGGCAGAGCGGTATACCAGAGCTTTTAACTACCCGGAAGGAAGCTTCATTAAGACAAAGGCAGATCTGCCCAGGATGGGGATTAAAACCTTTTTTGCTTCTAATGTATGCTGCGCCTATGACAGGGAGAAATTCTGGTTTCAGGGTGGATTTATAAACAGAACCATTTTCAACGAGGATATGATATTTGCCGGAAGGGCGGTGCTTCAGGATGATTATGCAGTTGCCTATGTAGGAGATGCGAGAGTGGTTCATTCCCATAATCTGGGATGTAGGGCTCAGTTCCACCGGAATTTTGATCTGGCGGTATCCCAGGCGGATCACCCGGAAGTATTTGGGGGAATTTCCTCAGAGGGAGAGGGGATGCGTCTGGTAAAGAAAACGGCAGAGTACCTTGTCAATCAGCGCAGGCCCTGGCTGGTGCCGGGACTGATTGTGAAGAGCGGTTTTAAGTACGTGGGCTATCGCATGGGGAAGTGTTACAGGCTTTTGCCAAAATCCCTGGTTCTCAGATGCACCATGAATAAGGAATACTGGAAGTAAGGCTTGTCAGATAGTGGATAAAATGATAGAATGGCCTGATGGATGAATAAAGGAGTGGAGAGATATGGGTAAAATTAAGGTGACGCCTTGTGAAATTAAGGGACTTTATGTGATTGAGCCTACGGTGTTCAAGGATGAGAGGGGTTATTTTGTGGAGACATATCAGCAGAATGACTTTCGGGAAGCAGGGCTGGATATGGTTTTTGTTCAGGACAATCAGTCTATGTCCGTGAAAGGAGTGTTGAGGGGACTTCATTTTCAGAAGGAATATCCTCAGGGAAAGCTGGTGCGCGCCATCCGGGGCACTGTATTCGATGTAGCCGTGGATTTGCGGGCAGATTCTGAGACGTATGGCAAGTGGTTTGGAGTGGAGTTGTCCGCAGAGAATAAAAAGCAGTTTTATATTCCCGAAGGCTTTGCTCACGGCTTTCTGGTTCTGTCAGATGAGGCGGAGTTTGCTTATAAATGTACCGACTTTTATCATCCCGGAGATGAAGGAGGACTGCTTTGGAGTGACCCTGAGATTGGAGTTCAGTGGCCCATTGAAGAGGGGATGGAATTGATTATTTCAGAGAAGGATACCAAGTGGAGCGGGCTTAGGGATACCTTTAAGTTCTAGAAAGCCTGGGGAAGGAAACTGAGTTTATGAAGGATGTACTGTCTCTGATAAAAGAGATGATAGAGAAGAGAAGGCTCATATGGGAACTGTCCAAGTCTGACTTTAGAAAGCGGTTTGTAGGCTCCTATTTTGGGGTGATATGGATGTTTCTCCAGCCCCTTGTGACGGTGCTTATTTACTGGTTTATATTTGGTGAGCATGGGATGCGGACGACTCCGCCCATTCCCAATGCAGTCTATGTGGTATGGCTGGTTCCCGGTCTGGTGCCCTGGTTTTTCTACAGTGAGGCGTTAAACTGCATGACAGGCTGTCTTCAGGAATACAGCTATCTTGTGAAAAAGGTGGTGTTTAAGGTTGAAATACTGCCTATTATCAAGCTTATGTCCTGTATGATGGTTCACGGCTTTTTCATGGCGATTATGTTTTTGCTTTATTTTGTATACAGGCAGGAGATATTTCTTTCCTGGATTCAGGTAGTTTACTACTCCTTTGCCAGTGCAATGCTGGCGTTGGGGTTTGGGTATCTTACCTGTGCGGTGAACGTATTTTTCAAGGACATGACAAACATTGTTGGGATTTGCCTTCAATTTGGCATATGGATGGCGCCTATTATGTACGTGGAGAATATTTTCACAGACAAATCTCCCTGGGCTGAGATGCTTCTCAAATTGAATCCCTTTTACTACATTGTGGCAGGGTACAGGGACAGTATGCTGACAGGAGCCTGGTTTTGGCAGAGGCCTGCTATGACAATCTATTACTGGTGCTTCACCGTTGGAGTGCTTTTAGTGGGGCTTAAAGTTTTTAAGGGTCTGCGCCCTCATTTTTCAGATGTGCTTTAGAAAACATAAAAGGGGTAAAGTGGGAAACCAATGATACAAACAGTAGAGGTAAGCCGGGGGAGCCGGGATCAGGAGGGAATGGTTCCCGTTCAGGTAGTCTACTCCAAACGGAGAACCATGGGGTTAGAGGTGAAGGGGGATGCCCGGGTCTTTGCCCGTGTTCCCATAGGCGTTCCAGATCGGGCTGTGAGGGAGTTTGTTCTGGAGCGTCAGGGATGGATTGTGCAGAAATGGTTCTTGATGAAGGAGCGTCAGGAGAGGGCCGCCAGCCATCCTATCCCTGACTATGTGGGAAATCCTGAACTGGAGCAGCTTTACAGGGAGAGAGCCAGAGGGAAGCTCACAGAGAGAACTGCTTACTTTGCCTCTCTTATGGGGGTGTCCTACAATCGGATCTCCATCCGTTCGGCAAAGACTCGGTGGGGCAGCTGCAGTGCTCAGGGCAATCTGAATTTCCACTGGAAGCTGATTCTTATGCCCTCTGAAATTTTAGATTATGTGGTGGTTCATGAACTGGCTCACAGGAAAGAGATGAATCATTCAGATCGGTTTTGGAGACAGGTGGAGCTGGTGCTGCCTGATTATAAGCACAGGAGGCAGTGGCTGAAAGAAAAGGGAAGCCTGGTTTAAGGGAAGAAGAGTGACAGGTATGGGAGATTGCAAGAAAAGGTCCGCGCTTTCAAAAAGGATTGGGAAGCGCGGATCTTGTTATTTTGTCTGGATTTTATGGGGGATTGGATGGGAGAGCCAATATCAGTCGTTGCGGATCACCACCACATCGCCCTCGCAGAGTCTTTGGAGAAAGGGGGCATCTTTGCCGTTTACCTGGATAGTCACCGGCCGGGATAGATTCTGAAAATCCAAGCCGGAACGTTCAAGGACATCCATCAGCATGTAGGCTGTTCCGTCAGGCTTTGGCTCCAAGGAAGTGGGAGCATCATTTAAGATGATGCGAAGGAGGGAGGGGACGGAAGAAGCTTCCGGCTTCTGAGTCACTTCCTTCCGGGAGTCAGCGTTTGGTGCAGGAGCAGACAGATCCTCCTCCTTTTGCGCATCTGTTTTGTGGGTTTCGGAGACCTCCGATTTGCTTTCTTTGATTTCCCTATTCTTCTTGGGGCTTGGATTCTTCTTTGATGACCGGGCTTTTGGCAATTCCCGGATGGGTTCCTCCCTTTTGGGATTCTCTTCCTCAGGTTCTGGAGCAGGAGGAACTTCCTCCTCTATGTAGTCCTCTGTCATAATGATATCACCGGTATGAAGGGCAGTTCCCAGTGAGGCTTTGCGGCCGTTGACAGTTGCGGACTTAAAGTCAGCCTTTAAAAGGTCGCCAAGAACGGCAGAGGCATCTTTTCCGCAGACAGCAGGGTGAAACTCAATGGTATCACCTGCATGGATCAGCTCCGTCATAGCGCAGTCTTTTCCATTGAGCCTGAGGATGGAAGGGGAAGAGGGTTCTCCGGGGACAACCGTTCTTTTTCCATTGAGCTGTACTACAATATTCCGCCCGGAGCGGCTGACCAGGTGCTTGTAGCCATAGCCGTTCATCATAAGTACATCCATGATGGTGAACATGCCGCTTTTAAACAGCTTTGCAGGTTTGCCGTTTAAGATAACCTGGAAGCTGTCGTTGATGAGATTTAGACCGGCTGATACAGCGATGCCCAGAGGGGTGGCGTACTCCGGATTATTCAAATCATATTCATCGGAAAATGCACTTAAGGCAAAGTTGTTTCCAACAATGGCCACTCGCTTGCTGTCCATTCCCAGCTGCTCTGTGACGCATTCTTTAAGCCCAGTCATCTTGCTTCCTCCTCCGGCTAAAAAAACGGCAGAGGGGGCTCCTTTGTTCAGCTCTACGATCTGCTGGGCAATTTCCTTGCACATGGCGTGGAGGGGTTCTCTGACACATTCCAGAATTTCTTCTGCTTTTACGTTCTGCTCAAAGCCAAGAATATCACGGAAGGTTACTTCTGACTGATGGGAGAGGCCAAATTTGATGGTTTCTGCTGTGTTAAAATCCACCAGATATTCCTTCATCAGAGCTTCTGTGATTTCATCCCCTGCCAGAGTTGCCATGGTATAACCGGTAATTCCGCCGTCCCGGCAGGCTGCGATATCCGATGTACCAGCTCCAATATCCACCATAACCAGGTTTAAAAGGCGCAGATCTCTGGGGATGGAGGCGTTGATGGAAGCGATTGGCTCCAGGGTCAGACTGGCTACCTCCAAATCAATTTTGTTCATGGCGGTATAGAGGCTTTCCACCACCTCACTGGGCAAAAAGGTGGCAATGATTTCGGCTTTCAGGTGCTTGCCTCTGTGATCCAGAATAGTGGAAAAGCTGTAGTTGTCCAGGGTGTAAGTAAGAACAGAGTATCCCACCAGGAAAAAGCGGCGGTCAGAGATTGTTTCCTCACAGGAGGAAAATGTCTCCTCCGCCTGACTGATGGCTCCTGCTTCCAGGCGGCTGATGATCTCCGGCGTGATTTTGGTGGCCTCAGAAAATTCCATCTCATAGGATCCGGTCTGGGTCAGCAGGGCTCTTCCTGCCGCTGCAATGCATACTCTGGTGAGAGAAAGGCCAAGCTTACTCTCCAGGCGTTTTTTCACTGCCAGTGCAAGCTTTGCCACCTGCTCAATATCCTCAATCTGCCCGTCGATCATGGCTCGTTTGGTGTGTTCTTCCTTTTCGATTGCAATGACCTTCAGCCGTTCATGTTCCACAACTCCCACAAGGCCAATAATACTTCGTGTTCCGATGTCCAAAGCAAAGGTGATTTGCTCTTCCGGTTTTGATTTATTTTTTGCTGCCATAAGCACCTCCTTAAGCGAGATGTATTCGTTAAAATGTGATTTTAGATTCAAAATGATTTTACTACAGGTTTTAGCTGGTGTAAAGAGAAGTATTTTGAAGGCAATCTTCAGAAGGGCGCTGCAGAATGGATGGAAGTCAGCCATTCTGCAGCGCCCTTTGGTGATCAGTCTGTAATTTACATCAAAATCCTATGTTTGCCATGTGCATCTGGTGTTATTTTAACCGATTAATCGTAGCTTCCATCTCAGCAGGGGATACTACGCCGATGCTTTTGTCTAATGACTCGCCCTTTTTCATGTAAATCAGAGTGGGAACCGTCATAACGCGGAACCGCTCTGCCAGCTCCGGCTCCTCATCAATATCTACTTTGTAAAAATGTACTTCCTGATATTTTTCAGCCATGCGCTCTACTACAGGAGTGAGCATCTTGCAGGGACCACACCAGGTTGCGAAGAAGTCTACCACTACTAAATCGTCTCCGGCATTCACTGCCTCATCGAATTCACTTGCTTTTAAATGTGCTATAGCCATAATATAAACCTCCTGAACTTGTATTCCGTATTTTATAGATTTCTCTTTTTATTAGGATACCACATTTTACTGTTATGTTATGTGACAAAAGTCACCGAATACTTATTTAAAAATTTAATATATATCAGATGAATCGGAGATAAATCTAATATATTAACTACTTCCTTAACTTTTTTTGAAAAATAGATTATAAGGTATAAAAATCCTGCATTCTATGCTATACTTATGCCTAAAGTGGAGAAGTATGCTTGAATGTATCTGGAAATGGAGAATGCTATGTCAGTAAAAGAAAGAGACAGTGAATATGCCATAGATGTCACAGAGGTGACTAAGATATACCGATTATATGATAAGCCCATCGATCGCCTGAAGGAGTCCATGAGTCTTTCCCATAAAAATTATCACAAGGATTTTTATGCTCTGGCTCAGCTTTCTTTTAAGGTGAAGAAAGGGGAAACGGTGGGACTGATTGGCACCAATGGATCGGGCAAGTCTACCATTTTAAAAATTATCACAGGCGTGCTTACACCAACCTCCGGAGCAGTCAGGGTGAATGGTAAAATATCTGCCCTTTTGGAGCTGGGGGCAGGCTTTAACATGGACTATACAGGAATTGAGAATATATATATGAACGGAACCATGATGGGCTACACAAAAAAGGAGATGGATGCCAAGCTTCAGGATATTCTGGACTTTGCAGAGATCGGGGATTTTGTGTACCAGCCGGTGAAAACGTATTCCAGCGGTATGTTTGTACGGCTGGCCTTTGCCCTGGCTATTAACGTGGATCCGGAGATCCTCATTGTAGATGAGGCTCTGTCTGTGGGAGACGTATTTTTTCAGGCAAAGTGCTACAGGCGAATGGAAGAAATCCGCCAGAGGGGAACCACGATTCTCATGGTAACCCATGACATGGGCAGCATTATCAAATATTGTGATAAGGTGGTTCTCCTGAATAAAGGACAGTTTGTGTCTGAGGGAGAACCGGGACATATGGTGGATCTCTATAAGAAGATACTGGCTGGACAGGGAGATGCTCTTATGGAGGAGATTAAGGAAACCATGGAGAAAAAGACGGTGGAAATGTCTGATTTCTTTGGTGGGATGAAACCGGATGGGGAGCATCAGGGTTCTTTTTCCGGGAACAATCCGGATGAGAGCATTCCGGGATCTTCCGGGGAGGCAGATCCGAATGGAAAGCGTATGAAGGACAGCCTGTCCATCAATTTTGATCGGACAGAGTATGGAGATGGAAGGGCGGAGATCATCGATCTGGGTCTTTTCGATGAGAAGGGGAGTCTTACAAACCTTTTGCTCAAGGGAGAGACTTTTACCATCAAGGAGCGCATCCGCTTTCACACAGAAGTGCAGGCCCCCATTTTCACCTATACCATTAAAGATAAGAAGGGGACAGAGCTTACGGGAACCAACACCATGTTTGAGGGGACAGATATTAAGCCGGCGAAGGCCGGAGATGAGTATTTGGTGGAGTTTTCCCAGAAGATGACCCTTCAGGGAGGGGAATACCTTCTCAGCATGAGCTGTACCGGCTTTGAGCAGGGGCAGCATGTGGTGTACCACCGCCTCTACGATGTGACCAATCTCACGGTTATTTCCAACAAGAATACAGTGGGAGTTTACGATATGGAATCTCAGGTAAAGGCAGAACTGATATCCGGCAGGTAAGGGGCTGGAGGATAAAGAGGAATCCTATGAAAGATATAAGCTATGAATTGTTAGATTTATTGAAGGAATATGGAAGGGACAGGGAGGGACTTGGACAGATTCTGGAGCATGAAAGCAGTCAGGAGGTTCTCTATGCCTTGTCTCCCATGAGGGGAGATCTTTTGGAGTGGCTGGAGTGTACCGGAAGGGAGCGGGTTCTGGAGACAGAATCCCGGTATGGTGCCTTTACCGGTCTCCTGGCGGAGAAATGCGCCCATGTGACAGTGATGGATGACAGGGATGAGAATCTGGCTGTGAACCGGGCGCGCAATCAGGAGTATGAGAACATTACCTACCGTCAGCCGGAAGAGGGGGAAGTCTTTGACCTGGTGGTGATGCTGGGGCCTGATAAGAATAAGGCGCTGGAGGAACTCCTGCTCTCTGCCAGAGAGCGGCTTGCACCGGAGGGACGGGTTGTATTTGCCTGTGATAATTCTCTGGGTCTGCGTTTCCTGGCAGGGGGGCAGAGGGATCAGGAGGAAGGCTCCTATACCCAGGGGCAGGTGAAGGAGGCCTTTGCAGGGGCAGGATTTGAACAGGTTGAGTTTTACTACCCCATGCCGGATTACAGAATTCCCCTGTCTGTCTATTCGGACCGTTATTTGCCGGGAAAAGGAGATTCTGTGAATACCTCCTGGGTGTTTGACAGGGACAGGTACGTCTGCTTTGATGAGGAGCGGGTGGCAGGTATGCTTATGGCAGAAGGAGAGTTTGGGCAGTTTTCCAACAGTTTTCTTGTGATTGGTTCTGTGGGGAGTCCGTTAGAAAAAACGGTATTTACCAAATATAACAGAGCTAGAAAGCCGGAGTTTCAGATTCGCACCAGTATTTTGGAGGAGAATGGGGAGTGGTATGTGGAAAAGTCAGCTCTGAATGGAGCCGGCAGCTGGCATGTCCTTTCCTTCCAAAAAAAGTTCGGTCAGCTGCAGAACTTCCATCTGGCAGTTCAGATTCTTGAGCCAAGGGTGTCAGAAGATGGCACAAAGGTGAGATTTCCTTTTCTAAAGGGTGTGACTCTGGCGGAGAAGCTGGGAAGTCAGATGAGAGGGGGCAAGCCCCCTGTGGAAATGATAAAGGCCGCTATGGAGAAGGTGTTTGGCGTGGAAAAAGACAGCCTCCTTCCCTTTGTGGTGACGCCGGAATTTACAGAGGTATTCGGGGAGATTCCATCCATGGAAGGGGATTCCTACCGGGTGAGCAACATTGACGGATTGTTTGAGAATCTGATGGAGGTGGAGTCAGAACATGGAGAACGCTGCCTGTATTGCCTGGATTATGAGTGGGTGTTTGATTTCCCCATTCCGGTTCAGTATGTGCAGTACCGGAATCTGGCTTATTTCTACAGGCAGTATGAGAAGGAGATGGATGCAGGCTCTCTGGAGACATTTTTGGAGGAGTTTGGAATTACCGGTGATAAAGCAGCTGTTTATGCTGAGATGGAGAGAAGCTTTCAGTCTTATGTCCACGACAGGAGGAACAGAGGCTATCTGGATCGTTATCAGCAGAAGGTTACAACCCTTAAGGAGCTTAAGGAGCGGGTTAAGGAGCTGGAAGAAGCCAGAGAGCGGATTGTTCAGCTTCAGACAGAGGTGGAGGATAAGAATTTCCAGATTCGCAAGGAGCAGGAGGTGCAGCGTCTCACCAACAACCATGTGGCCAATTTGGAAGTAACCATTAAAAATCTCCGTCACGAGGTGGAGGAGGTAGGCAAGCTGGCCACCTATCTCAATGATCATGAGGCCTTGGTGTACAAGGTCAGAAGGAAGCTGGGGAATCGGGTGAGTCAGGCATTTCCCAGGGGAAGCAGAAAGCGGAAATTGCTGAATTACGCAGTTCAGACGGTGAAGCACCCCCTTCGGTACGGCAGGCTTTACCTCACAAAGGAAGGACGGAACCAGATTGAAGGTGATTTTAAAATCGGAGAGAGCTACCTGCAATATGGAAGGCTGGTGTTTCCCACAGTGGAGGGGGAGGAGCCTATGGTTTCCATTGTGATTCCCTGCTACAACCAGATTCATTACACCTATGCCTGTCTCCAATCCATACTGGAATTTACCAGAGATGTGACCTATGAGGTGATTATTGCAGATGATGTATCCACAGATGGTACGGCAGAGCTGGAGCGCTATACAGATGGGCTGGTAATCTGCCGGAACAAGACGAATCAGGGCTTTTTGCGTAACTGTAATCAGGCGGCCGAAGCTGCCAGGGGAAAGTACATTATGTTCCTGAACAACGATACCAAGGTGACAGAGGGCTGGCTTTCCTCTCTGGTGAATCTGATGGAGGGGGATCCCACCATCGGTATGGCAGGATCCAAGCTGGTATATCCTGACGGGCGGCTTCAGGAGGCTGGAGGGATTATCTGGAGTGACGGTTCTGGATGGAATTATGGCCGGTTAGATGATCCTGACAAGGCGGAATATAACTACGTGAAGGATGTAGACTATATATCGGGTGCGGCTATACTGCTGTCCAACCGGCTGTGGAAGCAGATTGGAGGGTTTGACCAGAGGTATGCCCCTGCGTACTGCGAAGATTCGGATCTGGCCTTTGAGGTGAGAAAGGCGGGATACAGGGTGGTTTATCAGCCTCTTTCCAAGGTGATTCACTTTGAGGGAGTTTCCAATGGAACGGATGTAAATGGGACGGGACTTAAGCGGTACCAGGTAGAAAACAGCAGGAAGCTCAAGGAAAAGTGGGCAGAGGAGCTTAAGGGGCAATGTGTTAATACAGGGAATCCCAATCCTTTCCGGGCAAGGGAGCGCAGCCAGGGAAAGCCAATGATTCTGGTGGTGGATCACTATGTGCCCACCTTTGACAAGGATGCAGGATCCCGGACCACCTATCAGTACTTGAAGATGTTCCTGAAAAAAGGGTACGTGGTGAAATTTCTTGGGGATAATTTTCTCCATGAGGAGCCTTATACAACCACTTTGACTCAGATGGGAATTGAGGTGCTTTATGGGCAGGAGTATGGAGCCGGTATCTGGGATTGGATTAAGAAGAATGGAGGGGAAATATCCTTTGCATACTTAAACCGTCCCCACATTGCATCGAAGTACGTGGATTATATTCAGGATCATACCAATATTAAGGTGATTTATTACGGTCACGATCTTCATTTCCTGCGGTTGGGGCGGGAGTACAAGCTGACAGGAGATCTGAACATCAAGAGAGAAGCAGATTACTGGAAGTCTGTGGAGATGACAATGATGGAGAAGGCGGCAGTGTCTTATTACCCTTCTCAGGTGGAGGCAGAGGCCATCCATGAGCTGGATGGAAGGATTCCTGTGAAGGCCATTACTGCCTATGTGTATGATCAGTTTTTGGAGCATATTCAGAAGGATTTTGCTAAACGGGAGGGGCTTCTCTTTGTGGGGGGCTTCGCCCATCCGCCCAATGCAGATGCAGTGCTTTGGTTTGCCAGGGAAATTTTCCCCCATATCCGTCAGCGTTTGCCTGAGGTGGTTTTCTATGTGGTTGGCTCTAAGATGACCGATGAGATTCGGGCTCTGGAACAGCCGGGGAACGGGATTGTGATGAAGGGCTTTGTCAGTGATGAAGAGCTGGCCGGCCTCTATCAGTCCTGCAAGGTAGTGGTAGTTCCTCTCCGCTATGGAGCAGGGGTAAAGGGGAAGGTGGTGGAGGCTGTCTACAATGGCGATCCCATTGTGACCACCTCCACAGGAGCAGAAGGACTTCCCTGTGCAGATACAGTGATGGAAATTGCAGATCAGCCTAGGGACTTTGCAGATCAGGTGGTAAGGTTATATTGCGATCATCAGCGTTGCCGGAGCATGTGTGATGAGACTCAGAAGTATATTAAACGTAATTACAGCATGGACAGTGCATGGGAGATGATTCAGGAAGACTTTCAGGAATGAGAGGGATCCGTGGTAAGGAGGACTGAGATATGCAGGCAATACTCTTGGCCGGAGGCCTGGGCACCCGCCTTCGCAGCGTAGTGAAGGATCGGCCAAAGCCGATGGCTTTAATTGAGGGAAAGCCCTTTATGGAATATGTAACACAGGAGCTGGTGGCCTGCGGCATCAGGGATATTATTTTTGCGGTGGGGTACAAAGGTTCCATGGTGGAGGAGCATTTTAAGGATGGAGAGGGATTTGGGTTCAGAGCCTTCTATGCTTATGAGGAGACTCTTCTGGGAACGGCAGGGGCGATCAAGAATGCAGGCGCGTTGGTGACAGAGGAGCGTTTCTATGTGCTGAATGCAGACACCTTTTATCAGATGGATTATACCCGTCTCATAGCTCAGATGGATGGTCAGTCTCTGGATATGGCTCTGGTTCTCAGAGAAGTTCCTGATGTGTCCAGATATGGCCAGGCTGTGCTGGACGGCGAGGGGATCCTCACAGGCTTTAACGAAAAGACGGAGGAGCGCAGACCCGGCGCCATCAACGGAGGCATCTATCTGATGAACCGCAGCCTTCTGGAAGAGATACCGGAGGGAAAGGTGTCTCTGGAGCAGGAGATGATTCCCAGATGGATGGAAGAAGGAAAGCGTCTGGGAGGCTTTGTGAATGATGGATATTTTATTGATATCGGTATCCCTGAGGCATACTTCCAATTTCAGGAGGATGTGAGGACAGGGAAATTAGATTCTTCTGCAAAGGATTTGAGATAAGGGGAGGAGAATGATATGGTAATCAGAGGAAGAGCGCCCCTTCGGGTCAGCTTTGGCGGAGGCGGCACTGACGTAGCTCCTTTCTGCGAGGAGCAGGGAGGAGCCATTATCGGCAGCACCATTAATAAGTATGCTTATTGCTCGATCGTCCCCAGGGAGGATGATCAGATTATTGTAAATTCCCTGGATTTTGATATGACCGTAAAATATAATACCAGAGAAAACTATGTCTATGACGGAAAGCTGGATCTGGTGACAGCCGCCCTGAAGGGAATGGACATTAAACAGGGCTGTGAGGTTTATCTCCAATGTGATGCCCCTCCCGGCTCAGGACTTGGGACTTCGTCCACTGTGATGGTGGCCATGCTCACTGCTATGGCCCGCTGGAAGGGGATTATGATGGACGCCTACGCCATGGCAGATCTGGCTTATCAGGTGGAACGTCTGGATCTGAAGATTGACGGAGGCTATCAGGATCAGTATGCAGCTGCCTTTGGGGGATTTAACTTTATTGAATTTCACGGACGAAATGATGTGGTGGTGAACCCTCTGCGTATTAAGAAGGATATTATTCATGAGCTGCAATACAACCTGCTGCTATGCTATACAGGAAATATTCACGTATCCGCAAATATTATCAGAGATCAGGTGCAGAATTATGAGAAGAAGGACGCCTTTGAGGCCATGTGTGAGGTGAAAGCTCTGGCGTATGCGTTAAAGGACGAGCTTCTGAAAGGAAATCTTCACAGCTTTGGAAGGCTTCTGGATTACGGCTGGCAGAGCAAGAAGCGGATGAGTGCAAAGATCACCAACCCTCAGATTGACACGCTCTACGATGAGGCCATAAAGGCCGGAGCCCTGGGGGGCAAGCTGTTAGGCGCAGGGGGAGGAGGATATCTTCTGATGTACTGTCCCTACAACCTGCGCCATAAGGTGGCTGCACGAATGGAACAGGCAGGAGGGCAGCTGGCTGACTGGAATTTTGAGCTTAGAGGGGCTCAGAGCTGGGTGGCAGATGATGAGCGCTGGCAGTATCACCAGGTGAAGGTTCATATGCCGGACGGCTCATACAAATTTGATATATAGGATGGATTAGAAACCATGGATCGGATTGTATTTTTGGATCGGGACGGCACCATCAATGAGGAGATCCATTACCTTCACAGGCTGGAGGATATGCATATTCTGCCTGGGGTTCCAGAGGCGCTGGCTCGTTTGAAAGCGGCTGGTTACCGTCTGGTGGTAGTGACCAATCAGGCAGGAGTGGCCAGAGGCTATTATACAGAGGAGGATGTGAAGCGCCTCCATATGTATATGAATCAGATACTGAGAGAGCGTGGGGCGGAGATTGACGGATTCTATTACTGTCCCCATCACCCGGTTCATGGAGTCGGCTCTTATCAGAAGGCGTGTAGCTGCCGAAAGCCCGGTATTGGCATGTTCCGGATGGCTGAGAGGGAGTTCTCGGTTGATAAGGAGCATTCCTTTATGATAGGAGATAAGCTTCTTGATGTAGAGGCCGGTAAGAGTTATGGGCTTACTTCCATTTTGGTAGGTACCGGATATGGCAGAGAGGTGCATGATCAGGACGTGAAAATGGGGGCAGCTTCTGTCTATGACTACTATGCAGCTACCCTTATGGAAGCGGCAGAGTGGGTGATGACCAGGGGCAGAACCAATGGATAGTGGAGAAAGGACAGGAAAAAGTCATGAGAGAGATGGAGTATCTTGAGGAGCTGATCAGGCGATATCCGGTATTGGAGCCGGTAAAGGAAAGGATTCTTGCCGCCTATGAGATGTTAAAGGATTGCTATGAAAAGGGACACAAGGTTTTGGTGGCGGGAAACGGCGGCAGCAGTGCGGACAGCGAGCACATTGTGGGAGAATTGATGAAGGGCTTTGTAAAACGGCGTCCGGTGACGGAGGACTTTGCCAGAGCTTTAAAGGAGGTTGACAGGGAAAGGGGAGAAGCGCTGGCCCTCAATCTTCAGCAGGGGCTTCCTGCCATTGCCCTGACAGGGCATTCGGCTCTTACCACTGCATTTTTAAATGATGTAAACGGGGAGATGAGCGTTGCCCAGCAGCTGTTTGGATATGGAAAAAAGGGGGATGTGTTTTTTTGCATTTCCACCTCCGGCAACGCAAAGAACATGATGTATGGGGTGACGGTTGCAAAAGCCGCAGGAATTCAGACCATAGGACTGACAGGAAAGGATGGAGGCGCTTTTCGGGAGGCGTGCCACGTGGCCATTGTAGTGCCGGAGTGGGAGACTTATAAAATTCAGGAGCTTCATCTCCCGGTGTATCATACTCTTTGTCTGATGCTGGAGGAATATTTTTATGAAGCATAAGCAGGTAAGGATTGGAACGATAAGAGATGGAAGGTAGCAGCAGCTTAAAAAAAATACGTTGGGCAGTGCTGGGTTTGCCGGCAGCCGCCATATTGGTGATATCCTGCCGGAAGGTTATGATCACAGGGCCCTTGGCTCCCATTCTGAAGGATGGAAAGACGGTGTCCATGATGGTGGAAGTGCTCCTTGTATTTCTGTGGAATCTCCTTTGGCTTTCCGGAACAGGGAGGAAAAGACTCCGGGCCCTTGGTGTTCTGTCCGGTGTGTTTGTATTTACATGGATCCACCAGATATTCCTGCCTGTGCTTTTGTCCGGACTTTATATGGCTGTTCTTGCAGCGGTGGGGCGGTGGGCGCTGCGTCTGTTTCTTAAGGATCTTCGTCTATCCTTTGTGGAGGAGTGTTCCATGTCTTTGGTATTGGGGAGCTCTCTGTGGATGGCAGTGGTCTGCCTTGTATCTCTAACCGGCCATGGAGGACTTCCCCTTTGGAGGCTGCTTGCCGGGGGCTTTGCGCTGGCGGCAGTTCCTGGGTTAAAGGGTTTTTTCAGGACGGTGGCTGAGAATTTGTCTTTTCCCGGAAAGAAAAGGGAGGCCTGGCTTTTGGCCTTCATCCTCACCATGGTGTTGATTCAGGCGGGGCGAATGAACATTGAGTTAGATTATGACTCCCTCCACTATGGTCTGCGCTCTCCCTTTGTGCTGGATAATGGCAGGGGGATCTATGAGAATCTGGGGATGATCAATCTGGTGTATACCTACAGTAAGGGGCTGGAGGTACTTCTTCTTCCCCTGAGCGGAACTGCTACCTACGGCTTTGTTCTGGCCTTTTCTCTGTGGGCGGCAATGGGAGCTTTGGCCTTGATGTACCATATGGTGAGCCGCTGTGCAGGGAGAGAGCGGGGACTTTTGGCAGCAGCCCTGGCAGCAGCCATTCCGGGAATTATGAATATGGCAGCCACAGCCAAGAGTGATATGATGACTTTTTTTCACCAGCTGATCCTGTACAATTTCCTGTGCCTGGCCTTTACCCGGAGGTCTGAAGAGGATGAGACTCCATGGCTTCTTATGGCAGTGGCTACCTATCTTCTGACTATGGTATATAAGCCCACTGCTCTTGTTTTTTCCACAGCCCTGGGGGGGACGGCTTTGATTTGCCTGGTTTTAAATAAAAAATTTACCCTGGGACGTCCCCGTGGGTGGCTTCTTTTGATTCTTCCTGCAGGGGCAGTAACAGGGCTGTGGTATCGGACCTATCGTATGACAGGGGTGCCGGTGACCTCCATCTTTGCAGGCGTGTTTGAACAGCTGGGATTTACAGTTAAATATCCCTTTACCTTCACACATGTGATCGGGGATCCCAATGCTCTGACCACAGCTGAAAAGCTTGCCCGTCTTTTTTCCCGCCTTTGGGGAATCCTGTTTGCCCCTGTCTCCCAGGATATGGATCATGTGGTGATTGCCTGGGGAAGCGGCCTGATTCCCTTTCTTTTATTTGTGTGGATGTTAGGAGCCCGGAGGGCGGGGAAGAGGGGGAAGGCAAGGGCATTAGATGGATTTGAGAGGGTTCTGATTCCGGTTCTGGGACTTGGATGTGTGGCAAGCATCTTTACTCTGTCCCAGGTAGACGGCAATTACTTTATGCTGTTTTATGGGCTGTTAATTATCAGTTCTGTGCGTATGCCGGATTTGGGAAGAGAGGGAGCAGGGGAAGGCTCTGGTATTAAAAGCCGGAGTGGATGGAGGGAGCTGTATCTGTATTTGGTACCCTTTCTTCTTTGCAGTGTTCCTCTTACCTGTGCCACAGGATGGGCAGGAACCACAGGATTTACCCAGATCAAGCTGAGTCACAGGGGATATTTTAATCACAGGGAAGCCGGAGCTGAGAGGAGAGTTTCTCAGGGGAGCGCTCAGCTGGCGCGCAGCTTCCTGCCCCGTACAAGGGTGCTGGCTTTTGGAACCCACCCGGAAGTCCTGGATTTGCCCTGCAATGTCCAGAGCTACTACGATGTGACAGGCAATGGAGGAAATGTGTATCTGGTGAAAAAGCTGGCATACTTTAAGGAGTTTCTCCGGTATGCAGGCACAGAATATTTTTTTGTGGAGGCAGGTTATCTGGCGGAGCAGCCAAGGGCTTTGGAGATCATTCAGGACATGATTGCAGAGGGAAGCCTGAGTGAGCTGCGGTATGAGTGGGGGAACATGACAGCCAGAGTTACACTGGAAGGGTCTTTGCCGGAGGATCCGGAGGAGGCAGTGGCTCAGTTTCGCGAGAACTACAGTATGGTCAGGAACCATTAGAGCCTGCAAAAGGAAGGGAGACAGGCGGTTTTACCAGGTAAGACAGGTAGAAGGAGGCGTTTTAGATGGAGACAAAGAACAGGGCAAGAACCAGAATTGGATTTTCCAGAATGGAGAAGCAGTATGAGTGGAAGGATCATATGATTTTCATGGGTCTTTTGCTGGCTTTTGCTGTGTGGGTAAACAGGGGGATAGAAATCAAGGGACTATATATGGATGATTTGTACTTCTGGTCCTGCTATGGGGAACAGGGCTTCCTTCAATATGTATTTCCGGTAGGCAGCACCCGGTTCCGCTTCCTCTACTATTTGGCTGCCTGGCTGGAAATGGCAGTGGTGGGGAATCATGTGAGCTGGTTTGTGCCTGTGAACATCCTTCTGAATGCCGGACTGTCCTGGACCATTTATTGGATGGGGCGGCGCCTTGCAGGATCCAAGGGGATTGGCTTTTTGTGTGGTTTTATGTTTCTTTCCAGTCGGATGGCCTACTATCAGATTGGTCAGGTGCTGGGGCTGATGGAGACGATGGCCCTGTGGATGGCTTTGGGGATTCTCTGGAATTTGTACCGTTATCTCAACGAGGAGGATCCGGTGAAGAGAAGAGGGTGCTTCTACAGGGGCTGTGGGTTATATTTTGGCGTCTCCTTTGTCCATGAGCGGTATATGGTACTCTTTCCTCTGCTCTTGCTGGTACTTTTGGTAAGGAAAAGGAAAGGTGTTCTGGAGTGGGCAGTGGGGGTGGGCTCCTTTCTGCTGATTCAGGGGATCCGCGCTCTGACCATTGGGAGTGTTCTTCCTGCCGGCACAGGGGGAACTCAGGTAGCTGACACCTTTCATATAAAAGATGCCCTTGGATACGCACTCAGTCAGATTGCCTATGTGTTTGGAATGAATGCAGGGCCAGAGCATCTAAATGGGCTTCCGTGGAAGGAAAGTCCTGTCTTTATAAAGCTTTTGATTCTACTGGCAGATGGGTTTGTGATGGTTCTGGTAGCAGGCTTTGTATGGAAGCTGGTGAGAGAAAAGGATAAGGTTCACAGGGCGCAGGCGCTTTGGAACTCCCTCCTGTTCCTCCTGTTTACAGGCTTGTGTATTGCTTCCTCCAGCGTTACCATCCGTGTGGAAATGCGCTGGGTTTACGTCTCCCTTACCTCGGCTCTTCTTTTTCTGGCCTATCTATATGGGGAGCTCACAAGGGGGGTGAAGGAAGAGCTCTATCTGAAACGGCTGTGGCCCTGGGGAGTGGCGTTTGCTGCTTATGTGCTGCTTATGCTTCCGGTGGAGCTGTTTTATCGGGGCTATTATCCAAAATTATATTTGTGGCCTCAGCAGACCCGCTATAACTCCCTGGCAGAGGAAACTTACGGGAGATATGGGGATCAGCTGTTTGGAAAGACCATCTACATTTTGGGAAATAAATACGAGATGAGTGACTTTACAGCCGGAACCTTCTTTAAGGTGTTTGATAAGGAGCGGAGGGCAGAAGGAACCAGAGTGGTATTCATAGATAGCATTCGGGAGATTGGTCTGGTGGAGGATTCCATGCTGGTGCTGAGAGAAGATCCGGATCAGGAAGGATTTCAGGATGTGACAGATTTTGTGAAGAAATTAAAGCTCCAGGTGGAGTACGGCTATTACGATGATGGGTGGATGGATCAGCATGCTGCCATGACTGTGATGGCAGGAAAAGAGGGCTTGCTTAATTTGGAGATTATCTTCCCCGGTGTGATGGAAGGGGGAGAGAGTGTGGAGCTCCGGGTGGACGGAGGGAAGCCCCGGAGTATTCCCATTGGTTCCAGCCAGGTGGAGACGACTGTTCAGGCGGAACCCTGGCAGATGGTGGATTTGGAATTTGCCTGTAATTTCTATATGAAGGATGCACAGGAGCAGAGAGGGGAGGAACCTCTGGCAGTCATTGTGCATATGAATACCCCTTAAACACAGTCAGGGCAGGGGAGAGAGATTGGAATCAGTTGGAAGGAGAGAGCCATGAATACAGAGCGCAAAAGGATAAGTGTATATTGGGTACTGCCGCTTCTTGGAGTGGCTTTTTGCCTGTGGTATATAAAGAACGCCACCTGTGATGTGGTCTATTCCGACTACATCCGTCTGGTAAACAGCTATCTGCCTGATGTATACAACCCGGATAAGTTTTTCGTTCCCGATGTTCTTACCAGGATCCCCATCAATTATCTGTGCAGGATCCTCAATGTGGAGCTGCTGGGATTCTCCGTCACCCTGGAGCGAGTGCTGGGGGTGGCAGGTTTGGGGCTGGCCGGCTGTGTATTTGGGATGTACGCAAAAAGTCGGAAGGTGGGAGCCGGCTGGTTTGCTCTTCTCATGGCAGTGATGTTTAGTTTGAACAAATGGGAAATGCTGACTAACGGAAGCGGCTGGTCTCATTTCTTTGCATTTGCCTGCTTTTATTACCATGAGCTGGTTTTGGACAGAGTGTGGTCCAAGACAGAGAAAAGGGGGGATAGGGTAAAGCTTCTGACCCTTCCCTGGCTGATTATACTAGGGACAGCAGGTCCATACTGTGCCATTTATGGGGTGACCATGATTCTGACGTATGGCTTTTGCTTCCTGTGGGATCACCAGCGCAAAGAGGATCTGGGACAGGGAGTCTCTCCTGCCCCTTGGGACACACGCTATCTTGTCTATATGGGGTGTACGTTGTTACCTCTTATCCTGTATATATGGAGTAATTCCATGGCAGTAGAAGAGCATGCAGGAGCAACAGGGCGTTCCCTGGGCGTGATTCTGTCTGAAAATCCCACCTTTCCGGTGCGCTTTCTCCTGAAATCCTTTGCAGGAGTTCTGATAGGAGGGGAAGAGTTAAAAGGCTGGATGGAGGCCGGGGTGTTGAGCAATTTTCTATGCTATCTGATTGGCCTGGCGGTGGTGGGGGGGTATCTTCTGGCGCTGTGGCTTAACTGGTATCACCGCCTCTATGAAAAAACTCTTTTGCCTATGATGCTATTGGCAGGAGGGGGACTGAATCATCTTCTGATCTTTCTCTCCCGCTATCTGTTTGAGCAGGAAGATTATGCTTTAAGCTCCCGCTACTCCCTTCAATTTCAAGTGGGAATCCTGGGGATCCTCCTTACCTTTGCTCTGGTATGGAAGCTGGAAGGAAGGGGAAGAAAGGCAGTGAAGGGACTGATGGCCGGATTCTGTCTTGCAATCCTTCTTGGAAATGGTTATACTACTTATCGAGAGCTGGAGAAAGCCCCCAGCCGTGAAGCTCTATTTGAAGAAAAAGCGGCTCTGGCACTGGAGATTCCCTTTATGACAGAGGAGGAGCTGAATGAAAGGAAGGAAGAGCTGGAGAGAATCTATGAGTACCGAAAAGGTGTGGACAAGATACAAAAGGCATTCCTTATATTACAGGAAAATCATCTCAATATATTCAGGAAATAAAAATCCGTTACACCCATAATACAAGGGAGGAAAATCAATGAAGGTTGTAATTTTAGCAGGAGGATTGGGAACCAGAATCAGTGAGGAGAGCCATTTAAAGCCAAAGCCAATGATTGAAATTGGAGGAAGACCCATTCTGTGGCACATTATGAAATATTACGCTCAGTTTGGCTTCCATGATTTTGTCATCTGCCTTGGATATAAGCAATATGTGGTAAAGGAATTTTTTGCAGACTATTTCCTTCATACATCTGATGTAACCTTTGACTTAGCCCACAACAAGATGGAGGTTCACAACAACTACTCTGAGCCGTGGAAGGTAACATTGGTGGATACAGGGCTTCACACCATGACAGGAGGCCGTGTAAAACGGATACAGCCCTTCATAGGAACGGAGCCTTTTATGCTGACGTATGGGGACGGTGTCTCTACGGTGGATCTGGCTGCATTACTTAAATTCCACCAGTCCCATGGGAAAACAGCTACCATTACCACTGTAAATATTGGTCAGATGAAAGGCGTGCTGGATATTGACCAGAATGACTCCATCCTCTCCTTCCGGGAAAAGGAAGATAACGACGGCGCCTTGATTAACGGCGGCTTTATGGTGATGAACCCGGAGATATTCGACTATCTGGAGGATGATACTACCATATTTGAAAAAGAGCCCATGCAGCGCCTGGCAGCAGAAGGACAACTTAAATCCTTCTATCACAGCGGCTTCTGGCAGTGTATGGACACCCAGAGGGAGATGAATACACTGGAGGCTCTGTGGCAGTCAGGAAAGGCTCCGTGGAAGGTTTGGGAGGAGTAAAGAGAGATGACAATGAACGAATTGGAACAGTTCTATCAAGGGAAAAAAGTTCTGGTAACAGGGCATACAGGCTTTAAAGGCTCCTGGCTCTGCCGGATTCTGACCCTTGCAGGAGCAAAGGTGACAGGCTATTCCCTCACGCCTCCCACAGATCCCAGCCTCTTTGAGATAGCAGGGCTGGAGGACACTATGGAGAGTATTACAGGAGATATACGGGACAGAGCACATTTGCAGGCGGTATTTAACAGGGTGCAGCCGGAGGTGGTGTTCCATCTGGCAGCTCAGCCCATTGTCCGGGATTCCTACAAGGATCCGGTCTACACCTATGAGACAAATGTAATGGGCACAGTGAATGTTTTGGAGTGTCTGCGTCTGACAGAAAGTGTCCGTTCCTTCCTGAACGTGACCACAGACAAGGTGTACGAGAACCGGGAGTGGGAGTATGGCTACCGGGAGTGCGATTCCCTGGATGGATATGATCCCTATTCCAACAGTAAGTCCTGCTCGGAGCTGGTGACTCACAGCTACCAGAAGTCCTTTTTTCAGGATAGAGATTGTGCCATTTCCACTTCCCGTGCGGGAAATGTAATCGGAGGCGGAGATTTTGCCAATGACCGGATTGTCCCGGACTGTGTGAGAGCGGCAGCCCTTGGACGGGAGATTGTGGTGCGCAATCCTCACTCTACCCGACCCTACCAGCTGGTTCTGGAGCCTTTGGCAGCCTATCTCACCATTGTGATGAAGCAGTATGAGGACAAGACGTTTCAGGGATATTACAATGTGGGGCCGGATGACAAGGACTGCATCACCACCGGGGAGCTGGTAGATCTGTTCTGCCGCACCTGGGGACAGGGTGCCGGCTGGGTGAATCAGTATGACGGAGGGCCTCATGAGGCCGGTTTCCTGAAGCTGGATTGTTCCAGGATCAAAGGGGTCTTTGGCTGGAAGCCCAGATACGGAGTGGAGGAAGCCATAGAAAAGACCGTGGAGTGGTCCAGAGCCTATCTGGATGGAGAGGATATGCTGGAAGTAATGGATCGTCAGATTCGAAGTTTTTTCTGAGCCATAATAATACGTTTAGAAGGAGAAGAAATAGATGAAGTTTGAACATAAAACAGAAGCGGAAGCAAGAAAGGAAATTCTGGATCTGGTGGCAGAGTACTGCCAGACTTACCACAATCAGAAGAAAGCATTCAAAGAGGGGGACAGGATTTCCTATGCCTCCCGTGTATATGATCAGGAGGAGATGGTGAATCTGGTGGACAGCTCCCTGGAATTCTGGCTTACCTCTGGAAGATATACAAACTCCTTTGAGGGGAAGCTGGCAGATTATCTGGGGGTACGCTACTGTGCATTGGTGAATTCCGGCTCCTCTGCTAACCTGACCGCCTTTATGACCTTAACCTCCCCTCTCCTTGGAGAGCGCCGTGTGAAGCGGGGGGATGAGGTGATCACAGTAGCCTGCGGATTCCCTACCACAGTGGCTCCTGTGATCCAGTATGGGGCAGTGCCTGTGTTTGTAGATGTAACAATTCCTCAGTACAACATTGATGTGGCCAAGCTGGAGGCTGCCCGCTCTGAGAAGACCAAGGCGGTGATGATTGCCCACACCCTGGGGAATCCCTTTGACTTAAAAGCAGTGAAAGCGTTCTGTGAGAAGTATGAGCTGTGGCTGGTAGAGGATAACTGCGATGCTCTGGGAAGTCAGTATACCATGGAGGAAGATGGACAGCTGGTGAACAAATTTACCGGAACCATTGGAGATATCGGCACATCCAGCTTTTATCCTCCCCATCACATGACCATGGGAGAAGGAGGGGCTGTATATACAAACAACGGACTGTTAAATAAGATTATCCATTCCATCCGGGACTGGGGCAGAGACTGTGCATGTCCTTCCGGCCGCGACAATCTTTGCGGACACCGGTTTGATAAGCAGTATGGAGAGCTTCCCTTAGGATACGATCACAAGTATGTCTATTCCCATTTTGGATATAACCTGAAAGTAACAGATATGCAGGCTGCCATCGGTTGTGCCCAGCTTAAGAAGTTCCCCTCCTTTGTGGAGCGCCGCCGTCATAATTTTGACCGTCTTATGGCCGGATTGGAGGAGGTGAAGGATAAGCTGATCCTTCCGGAGCCATGTGCCAATTCCAGACCCAGCTGGTTTGGCTTCCTGATCACCTGCAAAGAGGGGATAGATAGGAATCAGGTGGTACAGTATGTGGAGAGCAAGGGAGTTCAGACCCGTATGTTGTTTGCAGGTAACCTGACAAAGCACCCCTGCTTTGATGAAATGCGGGCCACCCGGACAGGCTATCGGATTGTGGGTGAGCTTACCAATACAGATCGGATTATGAGGGATACCTTCTGGGTGGGGCTGTATCCGGGGATGACAGATGAGATGATTGACTATATGGCCAGAGTGATCAGGGAAGCAGTGACAGTATAAAGAATGCAGGGAACCTGGCAGTGATAAGGAGCAGGAAGCATGGCAGTATGGTATGATATGAGCAGGGTTCATCAGGCGAACCTTAAGATATTAAAGGAAGTGGATCGCATCTGCCGCAAACACCAGATCAAGTATGGGCTGGATTCAGGAACTCTTATAGGGGCTGTGCGCCATAAAGGATTTATTCCCTGGGATGACGATGCAGATGTGGCGTTTACCAGAGATAATTTCGAGGCATTTATGAAGGTGGTGAAGGAGGAGCTTCCTGATACCATGGAGCTTGTGGAGCCTGATGGCTACCGGGGAGGGAAGGCTTTCTATGATTTTACTCCCAGAATTATCTATAAGAACAGCCGATGTCATGGAGACAGTGGGTTGATGGAATTTTACGATGGGAAATTAAATCACCTGTGGGTGGATCTCTTTGTGATCGATCCCCTGCCTGCCTCCCGGATAGGGGCACAGGTGACCCGCTTCCTTCACAAAATCATATATGGTCTGGCCATGGGGCACAGGTATCACCTGGATTTTAAAAAATACAGTATGCTTCATAAGCTGTTTGTGGGCGGACTTGCCGCAGTGGGGCGTATGGTTCCCATGAGGGTGATCTTTTCCATGCAGAAGGCTCTGGCAGTGAAGGACAGAAAAAGTAGGGGAAATAAACGGTATTACAGCAATTATCAGCCGGATTTTCTCTATGTGACCCTGGAGAGCCAGTGGTGTGAAGCGGTGGAGGATGCTCTCTTTGAGGATGGGATATTAATGATTCCCAAGGGCTGGCATCAAGTGCTGACCGAGGTATATGGAGACTACAGGAAGCTTCCTCCTGAGGAGGAGCGGGTGCCGGCTCACTCCAGTCAGGAGATTGAGATTCTGGATCCATTTTAAAAGAAACGAGAAGGAACAGACCAGAAGGAGAAAGGACTGTAGATAGAGTTCATGAAAAAAATGGTATCAGTTGTAGTGTCAGTTTACAACGAAGAAAGGGCATTGGAGGAATTTTATAGAGAGACAACCAGTGTGTTAGAGTCGATTTCCTGGGAGTATGAGCTTATATTTGTCAATGATGGAAGTACAGACAGTAGTCTGGATGTGCTGAATACCCTGGCTTTAAAAGACGCCAGAGCTAAGGTTATCAGCTTTTCAAGGAACTTTGGACATGAGGCTGCCATGATTGCCGGTCTGGATTACAGTAAGGGGGATGGCGTTATCTGTATGGATGCAGATCTTCAGCATCCACCGGAATACATCCCCCATATTCTGAGCCGGTTTGAAGAGGGGTATGATGTGATTAACATGGTTCGCACCAGAAACAAGACAGCTGGTTTCATGAAAAATATAACCTCCTTTGGCTTTTACTGGGTGATCAATCATATTTCCGATGTGCATTTTGAGGCCAATGCTTCCGACTTTTTTGCAGTGAGCCGCCCGGTGGCTCAGGTGCTAAAGAGCAGCTATCGGGAAAAGGTGCGGTTTCTGAGGGGATACGTGCAAACAGTAGGCTTTCAGAAAACTACCATAGAATACGAAGCCGGAGCCAGGGTGGCGGGAGAGAGCAAATACAGCATGAAGAAGCTGTTTGCCTTCTCCGTTAACACCATACTGTGTTTTTCAAATATGCCTTTAAAGCTTGGAATTTATGCAGGAGCTTTTTCTGCGTTTCTCGGACTGGTGGTGATGGTATACACCCTCCTGACCAGAGGGGGAGCGCCCAGCGGTTACGCTACCATTGTGGTGCTCATTTGCTTCATGTTTGCCATGATGTTTGTGATTGTGGGCATCATCGGAGAGTATATTGCGATTCTTTTCAGTGAATTAAAGGATCGCCCGGTGTACATTGTAGGGGAGACGAAGAATATAGACGGATAAAAAGATCTGGATCCTTAGATGGGTGCTCGTAAGACAGTAATTCTAAAAAATTACTATTTTACGGCATCTGTCTGACAGGGTTGGAAACAACACCGAAAAGAACGATGTCGAGTCGCATGACCGGCATCGTTCTTTTTTGCAACAAAATATTAGAATTACGGAGGTATTTACCATGAAACACCTGTTATCTTGTGAATTTAACCTTGATACTGCTTGTGTAGAGCTTTGCTTTTCAGACGGCAGCATGGTTTCTATCGACACTATCGCTGTGGAAAATGAGGTAGTGAATAATATGTATCAACAGTCAGAACTCGACTATCTGATCTATAATGACCCTGCTGCATATGCTGATTTAATCCTTAACGGCGATCCTGCTGTCTACCTCAAGACAGTTACGGAATACCAAAACCTTGGTTGATTTTTGGTGACGAACAAGAGCTGCCATTCATCGGGGCAGCTCTTGTTTTGACATGGATGTGTTCATAAATAAGTTGTGCTTTAGTGCGATAAATTCGGGAATAAGCATTGAAAAAAAGAACCTTATCCTATATAATAATGTGTGTACACACAAAGCAGAAGCTATACTGACTGAGATGCGAGAATTATAGTATGAAGCAGGATAAAACCAAAAACGAATTTTTTGAAAAAGTAAAATCCATATCTCAAAATGCTACAACAGCAGTAATTGATATGGCTTCCGATATTGTAGAGAACACTCGTGATATGGCTACTTCCACCGTTGATAAGGTCAATGCGGCGATAGAAGAAAAGAAAGCGGCTTCCGAAAAGGATCGGAGGGATAAGTTCGATACGGCAATTCTTCCACTGGAGGGAACTGAAGCAGAGGTCTTTATTCGTGCTCTTGGTGATTCACCCTTAAAACTTACAGATAACAAAACCAAGCAGATAAAGAACGTATTTCCTATTCCTCGTGAGCAAAACATTTTATGGGCAGATGCGGAATTTGACCTCAGACCGAGTGGAATTGTTGCTACCGACAAAGGGCTTTTCATCAGGACAAATGTCAGTATGCTTGATGGGAAAATTGGTACCAGCAATTTTGAGCTTGACAGTTTTGAGAGCGAAGAAGAACGGCAGGCGTATTTACAGCATAAATCTCAATATCATAGTGGAAAAGCTGTTTTGCTGTTTTATAGCTGGAGCGATTTTGACGCAAGCTGGTTTGCCGGCAAATCTGAAATTGAGAATAAGGCTTTATTAGTAGAGCCGCAGTGTTCCCATCGATTCGTTGAGCTATGCAGAACTTTTTCCGCACAAATTACAGTTGAAAACAGAATGTCCATTGATATAGATGAACTGCCAGTCAATCTTGATGAACAGGTCATCAAAACCAGTATTGCGGCTGGTGCGGCAGTTGAATCTTCGCAGATTGCTATTTTCGCAGAACATAAAGCCAGTATCAATACGCCCGCAGGACATGGTGAGATGGCAGAAGAAGCCATCAATATGTTGGATAGACTACATGGCTTCGATGCAAAAGTAATAGGTCGTGACAATGCTAAGGATGGCGCAGATCGACAGGTTGGCGATATTTTCATACAGACAAAATACTATAATTCAGCAAGAGGCTCTTTGGAGGCTTGCTTTAATCCTGAAACTGGGCAGTATCGGTATATAAAAGACGGAAAACCGATGCAGCTCGAAGTACCGAAAGACCAATATCAAAAGGTTCTTGATGGCTTCCGCAGAAAAATTGAAAAAGGAAAAGTCCCTGGGGTCACAGATCCAAACGAAGCGGCGAATATTGTTCGCAAAGGTAGACTGACTTACCAGCAGGCGGTCAATCTAACAAAACCCAGCACAATAGAATCACTATCGTATGATGCTTTTACAGGAGCAGTAACTTGTTCCTGTGCATTGGGGATTACTTTTGTTGTCACCGTCTTTTTGACTTGGAGAAAGACCGGCGATATTAAGCAAGCAATTCAAGCGGGTGCCTCTGCCGGATTGCAAGTGTTCGGAATATCTTTTGTCCAACACATGCTTGTTTCCCAGATAGCGAGAACAGGATTAGCCAATTCTTTGTTAGCACCGAGCCAGTATATTGTCGGCAAATTAGGGTATCAAGCATCCGCTACGATTGTAAATGGTATTCGTGCACTTTCAGGAAAAAGCGCAATATACGGAGCTGCTGCCTCAAAACATCTTGCGAAAATATTGAGAAGCAATGTATTGACCTCTGTTCTTTCTTTTGCGGTGTTTTCAATTCCCGAAACATATAATGTTGCCGCTCGAAAAATATCCGGTGCTCAATATGCAAAGAACATGAGCGTACTTGCCGGATCTATTGCTGCTGGTGCCGGAGGTGCCATTGCTGCCGGTGTTGTTGCGGCAAAAGTTGCAGGCGCTGCAGGCACTGCTGTTGCTCCTGGTGTCGGCACAGTGGTTGGCATTGCTGGTGGTTTTGTCGGTGGCGTAGTTGGGGCAAAAGTAGTAAAGACTACTGGGGACATTTTATACGAAGATGATGTAGAAACACTTGGTAGACTGTTTAACGCCTATGTATCCTGTTTGATTGGCGAGTACTTACTGGATGAAGCAGAAATCGATTGTTTAATTTCTCGTCTCAATGAGATTAAGCAAAAAGAGTTTAAGCTCTTGTTTGAAAACCTTGAAAAAGCAAATGAACAAGAATGTGTTGTGAGAGATTTTTTGAATCCACACTTTGAGGCAGTTATCACTCAACGGACACAGTTTATGCTACCGTCACCCGATTGTATTATTGAGGCGATGGCTGAACTTGTAGAAGAAGATATTGAGGTGCCGACCGATGGCAGATAAGCGAAAACCACCAATCCGTCAACGCCCAATACAGGTCAAGTTTTTTGTAGACGAAAAAGAGCTTGACCTGATAAAACAGAAAATGGCACAGATGGGAACAGAGAACATGAGTGCCTATCTCCGCAAAATGGCAATCGACGGGTATGTTGTAAATTTGGATATGCCCGAACTCCGTCAGTTGACTTCCAAAATGAAACGAATATCCAACAGCGAAAACCAGATTGCCAAACAACTTAACACAACGGGTAACATCTACGAAGCGGACATTGAAGAAATCAAAAAGAATCAGGAAGAAATTTACGAAGGTATTAAAAAAATTCTGCTTTCTCTTTCCCATCTGAAATGATGTCAGCTCCGCAGGAGCGTAGCCGATTTTGAAAAAATCGTCAAAGGGTTTGGGATGCTTCCCAACAAGCTTTTGCAAAAATCAGCTTCGCTGAAATTTGCAAAACGCACGATGTGTGTACACACGTGCACTGCTTGCAAAGTTTGTTTTGACCTTTTGTAAGCAAATTGAAGATTTTCATTTTCCACTAAATCGGCAACGCTATATTTTGTAAAACATCGCAGTGTGCAGCTACACCTGCTGCGGTTCTCTATTTGAGAGTTTCCCAAGATGGCAAGTGCTATTTTTCAACTATGAGTTTATATTTTTGCCAAACAAATAAGGAGCGATTTTATGATCCTGGACATATCAAATTCTGAATTTAAAAATCTTTTTGAAGATAAAAAATTATTTTTGCCAATTCGCTGGGATGGTTATGATTTTCTGCACACCTTAAATGGCTTGTTTGATTACTACATTAAGAAATTAGACCTCTTGCCCGATGATGGACATGACATCCGTGTTGATACCAAAGTAGTGAAAAGAGCTTGTGGTCTTTTATCTAAAGCTGTTAGTCATTACTTAAACGGATTTCCGTCCAAAGCATACAGTTCTTTTGAAAGATCCATGAACATATTTATGGACAGACCCCTAAGAATATATCAAAAAAGTGTTACTGAACAATTTGAGGATAGGAGGAATTATCGAAACAACGATGATAGCTTAAAACTGTTTCGTGTTACTTCTGTCAGTGACAATAGACCTTATGGAAGAGAACGTGTGTTTCATACGCCATATAATCTTCGCTCTAAAGTTTCTACATGCAGGTATAGTATCGCTGGATATCCAAGTCTGTATTTAGGAACTTCTCTTGACTTATGCTGTGAAGAAATACACCTTAACCCTCATCAAGATTTTGCTCTGGCATCTATCTTCAAACTTGAACGGACAGTAGAATATTCTAATACAAACATTCAAGTTATTGAGTTGGGCGTTAAACCACAAGATTTTTTAAACATCGAACGTTACAACGAAAGACATGAGAGAAGAATCGATAATTCATTGTTAGAAAATTCAAGTGTTCGTGCAGCATACTTGCTTTGGTACCCCTTAATTGCAGCTTGCTCATATATAAGAGTTAGTAAGAAAGATCCCTTTGCAGCAGAATATATTATCCCTCAACTATTAATGCAATGGGTTAGATGTGAAATTGGCTCTCAACCAGGCATAGAAGATGAGTATAACCAACTGATTGGTATACGCTATTTTTCTTGTGCATCGCAAAAAGCATCTGAAATGGGATTCAATTATGTTTTTCCAACAAGCGGAAAACAAAAATCTCCCGATTTGCCGTATTGTTCGGTTTTAGCAAAGTCGTTTTACTTAAGCAGTCCAGTATATGTTCACGAGTTTGAACATCTCTATGAATGTGAACAGTATCTTAGAAAAAAGGGAGATTTTGATTTTATCGGAAGTTAAAATAAGGGAGGTTTGACCAGATGGATGAGAAACGAACAGAGGAAGAAGCCCGTGAGCTTACTCCCGAAGAAATAGATGATATGATTTTTGAGGAACAGATTGCGAGTGGAGAGCATAACGAGAAAGTTCCCGAATACTACTTCTCCAATCCCGACCCGTATGCCAAAGTCGAGCCTCGCCCCGATGATGTGCCAAAGCGTGACATCAAGTTTGATGAAAACGGTAACATCGTTGTAAAAAATCCGTCTGCCTTTTGGTTGCCCGAAGTGACAATCGTGGATGAAATCGGCGGCGCAGAATACACAGTTACAGGCAGCTACGAGGGCACGGAAACTCTTGATAAAAAGCTCAAACGCATTATGGAGCAGAACGCTGCCGATGATGAATCTGATATCACGGAGGATGGCGAATGAATAACGACACCTCTCTTGATATAAACAACCATTCCAATCCTGTACAGACAGTTGCCCAACCAAAGGAGGATAACGAAATGTTAAGGGCAACCGACAAAATCACAGCACTTTATTGCAGATTGTCCGTAGAGGACACCAAGGATGAGAAGAAAAACGGCAAAGAGGATTTGTCAAATTCCATCCAAAATCAAAAGGCTATGTTGCTTCAATACGCACGAGATCATCGCTTTCCCCACCCGACATTTTTCATTGATGACGGCTACAGCGGTGTGACCTATGATCGTCCTGGTTTTCAGAAAATGCTTGATGAAATTGAAGCCGGTCATGTGGGTACGGTCATTACGAAAGACCTGTCAAGGCTTGGGCGAAACTCCGCTTTGACGGGACTGTATATCAACTACACTTTCCCTCAGAACGATGTCCGCTACATCGCCATCAACGACCACTTTGACAGCATCAACCCCAACAGCACCGACAGTGACATTGCCGGTATCAAAAACTGGTTCAACGAATTTTTTGCCAAAGATACAAGCCGAAAGATTCGTGCGGTGCAAAAAGCAAAGGGTGAGCGTGGTGAAAGATTGACCGTCCATGTGCCATATGGCTACATGAAAAATCCTGAAAATCCAAAGGAATGGATGATTGACGAGGAAGCTGCACAGGTGGTTAAGAAGATTTTCACGCTCTGCATGAATGGGCGTGGACCGAGCCAAATTGCAGACCAGCTTGAAAAGGACAAGATACTCACACCTACCGCATACAAAAACAAGCAAGGCGTGAAAACACCGCACACCGAGCCAGAGAACCCTTACCGCTGGCACGAAAGCACCATTGTCAATATTCTTGAACGAAAAGAGTACATTGGCGCAACGGTCAATTTCAAGACCTACACCAATTCCATTTGGGACAAAAAGCAGCGGGAAAATCCCGAAGAAAATCGAGTGATTTTCTACAACACCCATCCTGCCATTATCGAGCAGGAAGTCTTTGACAAGGTGCAGGAGATTCGTCAGCAGCGACACAGGCGAACGGCAACAGGCAAGAGCAGTCCTTTTTCGGGATTGGTGTTCTGTGTTGATTGCAAGCAGAAGCTCTACTATTCCACCACCAAATACTTTGAAAAGCGACAGGACTTTTTCACCTGTTCCACTCATCGAGCCAACAAGGACAAGTGCAGCGGACACTACATTCGTGCCGTAGTTCTGGAGGATTTGGTCTGGAATCACATGAAAGAGGTTATCTCGTATGTGACCCGATATGAAGCACATTTCAGGGTGGAAATGGAGCAAAAACTCCGTCTGCAAAGAGAGGAAACCATAAGGATATATAAGAAGCGTCTGGCACAGGCAGAAAAGCGTATAGGGGAACTTGACCGCCTGTTTATCAAAATCTACGAGGACAACGGGCAAGCTGAACGATGATCGCTTTGCCATGATGAGCAAGACCTACGAGGATGAGCAGGCGCAGCTCAAAGTTGAAATCGTAAATCTGCAAAAAGAGATTGAAGTACAGGAACGACAGATAGAAGACCTTGAACAGTTTATTCAGCGGGCACGCAGATACACCGACCTCACAGAACTTACGCCATATGCTCTCAGAGAGCTTGTAAAGGCGGTTTATGTGGAGGCACCGGACAAGTCCAGCGGTAAACGCAAACAGAGGGTCCATATCGAATATGACCTTGTTGGCTATATTCCCGTGGATGAACTGATAAAAGCGGAACAGGCATGACCGAAATCATGCCTGTTCCAAGAAATTCACATATTACTGTTTTACGACCACCGAGCATTAGCTGAATTGTTTATGGAAATTTAATGGTTCCTTTCTTGACAAATCCATTTTAGGATGTTTATAATTGGCTCCATGGCAGAGTGTCATAATGACATTCTGCCATTTTTAAAACAGGGAAATAAAATGGGATCGGATTAAAAAAGAGGAGAGATCGTATGAAAGACAAGAAAACTAAGCAGTTAGGATATAGAGGTGCAGCTATTCTCACCGCTACAGCCTTTGTGGCCGTAACGCCTATGACAGCCTGGGCCACTTTAGCTACCAAGCCTGAGGATCACTTTGCCGTAACAGAACCCGGAGCGCCGGATATCAGCAAGGATATCAGCCCGGAGTTTGCTTATTCCCAGGATAAGTGGGCCTCTCTCAGAGATAACGTGCTGGAATATGAAGAGATTGCAGATCTGATCCATGAATATAATCCTACGGTGCGAAGCAACCGTTCCAGCTATAATGACCAGAAGAATAAGGATTTGACTGATATCTGGAATCAGCTGATGGATGATGCCAGAGATCTCTGGGATCAGGCAGATGCAGTGTATTCAGATGATTCCACCAGCAGAATGTCATCAGCCATGTCTGAGTATGCCGGCAATAATCTGGCGAAAATGGCAGACAGTAATTATATGGATGCTGAAATGTATGGAATTTCCTATGATAAGGCGGAGGCCATGCTGGTGTACCAGGCACAGCAGCTGATGGCTACCTATGAAGCTTCTTTCTATACACTGGAGAACTTAAAAGCCAACAGAGTGATGGCTCAGGCCTCCTACCAGGCTGCAGAAGCCAATCAGGCGGTAGGAAACGCCACACAGGTGGATGTGCTGGCTGCCCGGAAAAGCCTTCAGGATATAGATGCCAGTATACTTGCTGCCCAGAAGTCTGCTGACAATGTGCACCGAACTCTGTGCCTCATGCTGGGCTGGCCTGTGGATGGACAGCCGGAGCTTCGGAAGGTGCCAGAGCCTGACCTGTCACGGATCGATGGGATGAATCCCGAAGCTGACAGGGAAGAGGCCATCGCTCATAACTATGGGATCAAGAGCAATGAGAAAAAGCTTAAAAATGTATCAACCAAAGATTTAAAGGCAGCCGCCCAGGCTGATATTGACTCAGAAAAAGAGAATGTATACAGCAACTTAAAGAATCAGTACAATGCAGTTCTGGATGCCAGAGATACCTTGGAGGCAGCCAGTCTTAAGCTTCAGCTGGAAGCTGTAAACCGAAGCAGCGCCAGCGCCAATGCGGCAGCGGGCAATATAAGCAATCTGGAGCTGATTCAGAAGCAGACAGCTTTTACCACGGCCCAGAATGAGGCAGAGACTGCCAGGCTGCAGCTGTTCCTTGCCATGGAGCAGTACGACTGGATTAAAAAAGGTCTTACCTTCTAAGGGATACCGCGCAGGAATGGGTGATGACAGAACACAGGAAGGGAATGAGAAGATTCATGATGAAAGGATACAAAAAACAGGCGGCTCTGGCTTCCCTGTCCTTGACGTTAGTCTTGACAGGAGGTTTTCCAGCCCTGGCTTTGCCGGAGGAAGCCCCAGGGGGAGCGTATCAGACAGATTTGGAACGTATTCAGGATAATTATCTGGAGTACGGTGAGCTGGAGGATCTGGTCAAGAACTACTATGGGCCAATCAAGTCAGCTTACAACACATTGACCAATACCAGTGACATGGATCTGGTGGCAGAGCTTATGTATGATGCTGCCAATGATTTAAAGGATGAAGCTAAGGAGATAGAGGATGCAATTAAAAACGGCCAGGTTTCCGGAAGCGATATGGAAGAGGCAGTCACTAGTATGATGACAAACAAGCTCACAGCTAAGGCCTACCGCAAAAGTGCAGACAGCATGAGGAGAAGCATGGATCTGTCCACCAGGCCTGCCAGCCTTCGCTCCGCTCAGCAGGGAGTGAACAGGATTGTCTACAGCCTTCAGTCTGCCATGAACGGATACCAGCAGTTGATGGCCAATCGTGCAGTGGCAGCCAAAGGGGTGGAGCTGGCAGAAACGGCCAGGAATATCCAGCAGACCATGCAGGCTCAGGGGCTGGCTGTGGACGCAGGTGTTTTAAGCGCTGCCTCCGGCTTATCTTCCGCCAGAGCGCAGCTGGCAGCTCTGGATACCCAGGCAGACAGCGTGAAAAAGAGTCTGGGCAGAATGACGGGCTGGGGAACAGACGGAAACCCCACAATCGGTCCGGTTCCCCCGGCAGATGTGGACTCCATTGCTGAAATTAACGTGAATGAAGACAAGGAAAAAGCAGTTAACAATAATTATGATCTTATCTCTTTAAGAAGCGGCAAGGGTGGGGGTATGGATCAGATTGAACAGGTTACAACAAAGACCATCACTCAGACAAAGAACAAAATGCGCAATGTGGCATACAGCGAAGATGTGGTTCGATCCGATGTTCAGACGCTCTACGATGATATTCTGGAAAAGAAGGCTTCCTATGATTCGGCCTCCACTGCCTTCCAGGGGGCTGAGATAACCTGGAAGGCAGCACAGATACAGAGACAGAACGGATCCTTAAGTCAGATCGAAGCTCTTCAGCAGGAGATCGCCTATCTTCAGGCGCAGGCCACCTTTCTCAGCGCAGACCTTAACCTGAAGCAGTCTCTGGAGAACTACAACTGGGCTGTAAAAGGGCTGATTATCACCAGCCCTTAGACGGAGTCAGGTCATGATCCGGACTTACTCATGATCCAGATAATGCTTAGCATCCTTAAAGAAGCTCCATACAATCAGAATTAGAATGAATCCGATGGGAAAGGCGGCAATAATGGACACTGTTTGAAGATTTGCCATAGAATTCTCAGCAAAAATCAGTGCAATGGGAAGGAGCATCAGAAGGATCGCCCAGAACAGCTTCACTCGTCTGTCCGGCTCTTCATCAGGCCCCAGAGAACGGTAGGAATAGGAGCTGGCAACCATGGTGAGAGCGTCGAAGGAGGTAGCATAAAAGGCGATCATGGTGATGGCCAGAAGGGCGATTCCTGCCTTTGCCAGGGGCATGGTTTCAAATACAGCCAGGATTACCTGATATAAATTGCCGGTCTGTGCATAAAGCTCCAGCAGATCAAAGGTTCCGTGTGCTTGAATTCCCAGACCATAGTTTCCCAATATGATAAAGGAAGTAAATGTACCTGCCAGCCCCCAGAAGTACCCTCCTAAAATGGTCTGACGGATGGTTCTCCCATTGCTGATGCTTCCGATGAAGAAGGGGGTTGCCACACACCATACCATCCAGTAAGCCCAATAGAAGATGGTCCAGGTCTGAGGAAAGGAGGAGGTTCTAAGTGCATCAGTCCAGGTGGACATAGCGATGAAATTTTGAACCATATTTCCCATGGAGGTGATGCCTGTCTCAAGGATAAAGGGCGCCTCCCCTCCCAACAGGAAGAAGTAGGCAAGGAGAAGGAGGAAGAGATACACACAGGAGGCAGCCAGTCTGGTGACTCCCTTCATGCCAAAGTAGACAGCCAGCGTATAGACCACACAGATAACAGCCAGGATCCCAATGGTCAGAAGGCTGTTTTCTTTTATGCCAAATACCCGGCTCAGTCCGGAGGAGAGCAGAGGGGTAGCCAGGGAGAAGGTGGTGGCAGTTCCGGCCAGCAGCGCAAATACAGCGGTCAGGTCAATGAGCTTTCCTAAGATTCCATCCACCTTCTTTCCCAGAAGAGCCCTGCAGGCTTCGGAGTACTTCTGCTTGCTTCGTTTGCGCACATGGATCATAAAGCCGAAGGCCACAGCCAGAATCAGGTAAAAACTCCAGGGGATAGGGCCCCAGTGGAAGAGGGGGTAGGTGGAGGCCCACTCTTCCATGGAACCCATATCTGTAATATGAGGTTCCCCAGAGTAGAGGATCCATTCGCACAGTGAGTAGAAGAGAATATCCGCAGCCAGTCCAGAGGTGAATACCATAGAACCCCACTGGAAGGAGGTATATTGAGGCCTCTCAAGGTTCCCCAGCTTGATGTTTCCGTATCTGGAACATGCTGCGTAGAGGGAGCAGATGAAAGCTCCCAGACCCATGATCAGATAGTAGCTTCCAAGCTGATCTCCCAAAAAGAAACGGATGGATTTGAGAATGGAAGAGGAAGTCTGAGGGAACAGCAGAAAAAGGAAACACAGGCTTACAATGGTACAAAAGGGGATTAGGGTTGTGATCCAGTCCAAAGAACCCTTCAGTTTTTGCTGTTCCGGTAGCCATTGATTTGTTTTCATGACACTTCCTCCTTGCTGTTCAAAAAAGTTAAAATATAAAATATATTGAACATATTATCATCAGCCTGCCTAAAAATCAAGTCCCTTTTGTAAAAACTTCCTAGCCAGATTAGAGCAGGCAGGGATAGTCTTGTTATTTGTTTTCGACTGAACAACCGTCGGACACGCCATATCCTTCGGTTTCTAAGATTGTTATAAACCAACACTGTAGATTTTGCAAGAGGGTTTGGGAATGCTTGAGTTTCCATAGGATGGGGAAAACTGCGGAAACTCAAGAAGGGTTTATATGAGTTGTCAGAACTAAAAGAATGTGGTAGAATCTTGTCATGGAGCAATCGTGTTACAGGGTGCGTTGACCTCATTCCAAAAGAATGGGGGTGATGCCTATGAAAAATCATTTTGATTTTAAGGATTTGATGACCTTTGGTCTTTTCCTTTTGGCATTGCTTACATTCGTTTTTACGTTTTGTAAGTAGCCTTACATAGCAAAAACCACCCTGATACTTTGGACGGTTAAGGGTGGCTTTGCTATTCTGATAATCGGTCAACCCCCTTGTAGCGGTTGTTCCTTATTCTAATTGCATTATAGCATGATTGGGGTTACTTGTAAACTGTCAATTTAGCAGTTTTCACCGTATGAAACCGTACCCAAAACCCGTCTTTGGGAGTTAGCACTATAATCTTTAAGAGCAATCTCTATTTCTCA